>ENA-OPTA01000006-OPTA01000006.1-human-gut-metagenome-genome-assembly--contig:-NODE-6-length-148854-cov-9.658694_pt1 | contig 148854 bp, 136 predicted proteins | sample MGYA00241813_ERZ501917 | MGnify/ENA primary metagenome ERZ501917 (study PRJEB25962, sample SAMEA2042408) | human gut metagenome | biome: human gut; feature: human-associated habitat; material: faeces...
GGCTGTATATGACATGACGGAGACAGGCGCATCCGACGGGACAGGAGCCCGGAGGGTGTGCCTGTTTTTATGCGCCGCCATGTTTACACACGGACATGCGGTTGTCACCGGCCGGCATAAGGTCACTCCGAAAAGACCGGGAAACGGCATTGCCGGAGGATAATGATACCGGTACGGAATATGCCGTCATTACGGGAATGGATCGTCCCACCGGTACACGAACGACCCGCCCCAATTTCAGAATAACATAATGACATAATAAAATAAGGGTCTTTTTTTATAATGGAATCCCCGTATCTTATTGCCATACCGGAAAAATGTTTCCATGTCCCGCCATGTTATGCCAATGTTGTCACCGGATCATAATTCATAAAGAGAAATACTCTGTGTATAAATACTTTATGAGCAAATTAAAGTCGTTCATCCGATGGAAAGAAAACGAAGGGGCGACCGGTATGACAACCGACCGCCCCTTTATTCACGATCCCGTACGGAACATTTCTAAAGTTCCTCCGGCCTGGTTCTCGCCTTCCGGTAGCAGCCGTCAAGCAACTTCTCGATATCGGAAGAACGGTACAATATCTTGCCGCCCAGCCGGGTAAATGCAAGCAGGCCGCTGTCACGGTACTGTTGCAGGCTGCGGCGGCTCACTTTCAGCTTTTCAGCCAGTTCGCGGTCCGTATAGAAGTTCTCGCCCGCCATCGCCGGTGACCTGCCGGCAAAGAGACGCTCCATGGAAACGGAGAGACGTTCGACGGTAGAGAAGAACTCTCTTATATGCTCGCTGCTCTCACGGGTGAGCAGACGGTTATCGGTATTCATCATAAATCTCATCTGTTTGTTGGTTTGACATTTACTTTTTCAGTTTCTCATATATCGGCCCCACCCCATGACATGGAGGATATGGGGGCATCCCTCCGACATGAACCGGCACTCTTTCGTACCGATACGGATATGGCATCCCTCCCCGTCCCCGTCTATCCTGTAGAGCGAGAAACTTCCCCGCCCGTACTCCGCGTCAAGGCTGTAGGCCAGCAGGCGGTAGTCCCCGCTGGAATCCCTGAAGATGTAGAAATCGGGACTGCCGTCCAGACTTTCCCAGCCGCCTGCCAGACTGCCGGGAGAAAGTATCATCCTTTCGTTTCCCATGGCTTTTCAAATTGATTTTCCCATGCTTTCAGCCCGCTTGCGGCGCTCCTCCACTATCCGGATGATACTTTCTACGTCCTCGGGCTTGTAATAAGTCTTATGGCAGATCTGTGTATATGCCAGCGTGCCATTGTCACGCAGGGTCTGCAGGGTTCTCGGGCTGACCTTCAGCAGTAGGCACACCTCCTGGTTGTCCAGCCATTTCTTCTCTTCCATGTCACCGTACAGCCGGCAAAGGGTGTCCAGCCGATCCGCGAACGTCCGGAAGGCCGAGAGCATCGCCTCGAAGGTCCTTGCTTCAATGTTCACTATTTCCATAATTAATGTAATTTCAGGTTTGACATCTGTTTCATTCTCTTTTCGGATCCGGATTCCGTGCCGCAATTTAGTGAATTCCGGCGGAACATCCTGAATTTCAAGACAGGATGACTACCTTTGACACCATATGCGTACTTGTTTCATCCGCAAAGTAAATGATTGTTCCCGGATATGGTTCCGGCCCTTCATCAGATGTCATTATATGTCATCAGATGTCATGGAAATCTGATTTTAACATTCATTTGTTTTTAGTAAACAGATGTTCAGATCCGTTCCCGAAGAGTGGAAAATTTCCGGTGCGTATATTTGTGAAGTCATCACTGTCAGACTGATCCAACAATATGAATAACGCGGCAAACCCCGCCAATCGGACCCGTCCGTTTCACACCGTCTGTTATTATCGTTTTATTTGCTTCCGACAACCGGGCAAACGGGTAGACCGTGCCCACAGTATCAACCAGCTAAAATCCATGTACAATGAAAAGTGAACCGACTGAAAAACCGAGAAGAAAGAAAACGGTGGTATCCGAAACCGCAGACAGAAAGAACAGCCGTAGTCTCGAGCCCGGCCACGACGAGTGGTGGGAAAGACTCATGATGGAACCCGGTCCGGGGGAATCCGCCGGTACGGACGCTTCCGTGACGGAATCGATGATTCCATCCGGGCTCGTTGCGGAGGAGGTATCCGGGGAGGCGAGAAGAAAGGACACCCCGCCGGAACCGGAAGACCCCGTGAGAAGAAGAACGAGCGGCAGGCAACGCAGGGCCTCGCTGGAGGAGTACCGGGAAACGTACCTCACCGTCCCGAAGATCAGGAACCGCAAGACGGTGTTCGTCAGTGAGGATGTGAGGGACGAACTGGACGCCGTCGTCCGCAGGCTCGGCGGGCGTGGCATGAGCGTTTCCGGACTGCTGGAGAACCTTGCCAGGGAGCATCTTGCCGCCTACCGTGGAGACATCGAGCAGTGGAGAAAAATCTGACAGCCTGTTACCGGGCGTGGAGTATACCCGATGTATGCACAGTCCCCTGTGTACCCGCTTCAATGTGGAAAATGCGGGGGGATTTTTCTGTGGGGGGAGCAAGGTTATGTTTCCGGATTCCCGAAAACCCTTGCTCCCCGCGCCCGGTGGTTGCAGAGAGGGCAAATCCGCTCCCGCCGGTCGCAGATTCCGGAATGAAAGAAATACGGACGAAAAAGAAAAAACATATGACAAAGGATGTGAATGGGATGAAGAAAAGACGCGGGCGTCCGGCACTGGGCAGGACGCGAAAGCTGACCAAGGGAGTGACAGTGAAGTTCTCCCCCGTCAGCTACGAGGCTCTCAGGTTCAGGGCAGGGAAGTCCGGCCGGAGTCTGGCGGTCTATATCAGGGAGGCAGCACTGGCGGCCACCGTTACGGCAAGGCATACACCGGAGGAGAACGCACTGTTGCGCAGCCTGGCGGGAATGGCTAACAACCTGAACCAGCTGACAAAGCTCTCGCACCAGACCGGCTTTTACAGGACAAGGCTGCTGATAGAGGGGCTGCTGGGAAAGCTGAAGCGGATCATGGATGATTACAGACCGAAAGGAGGATAGCCTCATGATAGGGAAGATCAGGAAAGGCCGCTCGTTCGGCGGCTGCATACGCTACGTGACGCAGAAGGACGACGCGGAAATCATCGCCTCGGAAGGCGTGCTGCTGGGAACGGCAGAAGAGATGGCGCGAAGTTTCCGGTGGCAATGCCTGCTGAATCCGGACGTGGCGAAACCGGTGGGGCACATTGCGCTCAGCTTCAAGCCGGAGGACGCACCGAGGCTGACCGACGCGTTCATGGCAAGGCTGGCGGGGGAATACCTGGAGCTGATGGGGATACGGAACACGCAGTTCATCGTGGTGAGGCATCACGGGACGGACAACCCGCACTGCCACATCGTCTTCAACCGGGTGAACTTCGACGGGAAGGTGATTTCCGACAGCAACGATTTCAAGCGCAACGAGAGGGTGACGAAAATGCTCAAGGACAAGTATTCGCTCACCTATTCCGAAGGCAAACAGTCCGTTAAAACGGAAAAGCTGCACGTTTCCGAAAGGGTGAAATACGAGATATATCGTGCGGTTAAGGAAGCTTTGAGGAGTGCAAATACATGGAAAGAATTTCAAAATAAGCTCTTAAAAATGGGCGTGGAAATGGAATTCAAGTATAAGGGAAACACTAATGAAGTGCAGGGCATCCGCTTTATCAAGGATAACCAGTCATTCAAGGGGAGTGAGATTGACCGCAGTTTCAGTTGGTCAAGACTGGATGCGGCATTGGACCATAACCATGTCACGTCCCTGGAAAATGACGTTTCCCAAAAGCAACCGTACCATGAACAAAGTCATGGTTCTGTTATTGATAACCTGGTCGAAGTCACCGGTACGGGCGGCGTGTTCATGCCGTCGGTGGTACCGACGGAGGACGAGAAAGAGGCGGAACGCCTGCGGAGAAAGAAGAAGCGCAGGAAAGGAAGGAGTTTGTGAACCATATGTATAACGAAAAAACTTTGAAAGATGAAACAGGAAAACTATCTGGAAGGCATCTACGGATGCCTTGAAAGGATCGAGAAGAAAGTGGAGACGCTGCCTGTGGAAGGCACAAGCCCCGCAGTTGAAAACCGGACCAATTCCCCTGAAGGGATTGCGGAACTGAAAATCCGTCTGGAACGCCTGCAATCCGCAGTGGAGAAAAACAGTTCGGAAATAGCAGCGGTACGTAGCCATACCGCCCGGTTGTCGGAAGGCAGGCCGTTGTCTGCCGAAACGTTTGCCGGAGAAATGGAAAAGACAAGGGACAGCCTGCGGCAGGACAGCCAGGCGGTAAAGGAAACGGTAAGACGGCTGGATGAGAGAATGGTCCTGTTGAAAAAGGAACCGGAGCGCAGACTGGTGACCTACCGTCTGGAAAGCGCATCCAAGGCGGTGGTAACGACAGCTTCAGCACTGATCCTGGCACTGGTCGTTTCCGTCTGGACCAACTGTAACCAGTACCGCACGAACCGGCTTTTGAAGGATGCCGATTTGAAATACCGTGCCATCAGGATCTGCCTGCCGGGGGATGATCCCGACATCGCCTTCCTGGAGAAGCATTTCACCATCGAGCGGGACGAGGAAAAGATCCGGCGTGTGGAAAGGCTGGTGACCGCTTTTGAGGACTCGGTCAGGAACCGCATCCGTAATCATGAAATGGCGGCCTACAAGGACAGTCTGGCGCACCGGCTGTTCAGGGAGGCACAGGAAATCAGGAAGCAAGTGGACAATCCTAATTCAAAATGACTGCACTATGGCAACAATCAAAACCAAATTCAGGTCCTCGTCCGTGGAAGGCAGGGAGGGGACGCTCTATTTCCAGATCATCCACGGAAGGGTGGCGCGCCAGATAAACACCGGCTACAGGCTGTTCCCGTCGGAATGGGACGAACATGCATCGGAAATCATACTGTCGGTATCCGATGATGCCAGAAGAAGCCTTCTGCTTGCGTTAAAGGAGCGGATGGAAAAAGACATCCGCCGTCTGGAAAGTATCATTGCCGGACTGGAACGTTCCGGCGGTACCTATCCCGCCGGCAGGGTTGTCGAACTTTTTCACAACCCGCCCCCTGAGGACAGCCATAATTTCATGGCCTTCGGAAAGAGGCTCGTGGAGGAACTGGAGCGTGTCGGCGAGAAGCGCACCGCCGAGAGGTACACCACCGTACTGAACAGCTTCACGCGCTTTCGGGGCAGGGACGGCGACATCCCGCTGGAGGATATCGGCTCCACCCTCATGCTGGAATACGAGGCATGGCTGAAGGACAAGGGGATATGTCCGAACAGCACCTCCTATTACATGCGGAACCTGCGTGCCGTCTACAACCGTGCGGTGGACAGGGAACTGACGGTACAGCGCAGCCCTTTCAAGCATGTCTACACCGGAATAGACAAGACCGTAAAACGTGCTGTTCCATTGAAAGCGGTCCGCATGATACGTGACCTGGACCTGCGTCTTTCCCCGGGCATGGAATACGCCAGGGACATGTTCATGCTGAGCTTTTATACCCGGGGCATGTCGTTCGTCGACATCGCCTACCTGAAAAAGGCTGATCTGAAGAGCGGCGTGCTGACCTACCGCAGGCGGAAGACCGGCCGGCGTCTGTCCATTAAATGGGAGAAGCCCATGCAGGAGATCCTGGACAGGTATGGGCACAATGACAGCCCCTACCTTTTTCCGGTCATCAGGGATACGGCCAAGGATGCCGTGCGGCAGTACAGGAGCGCAGCGCATTTCATCAACGGAAAACTCAAGGAACTCGGGAAACGGCTCGGGCTCGGTATGCCGCTCACCATGTATGTAGCCCGACATGCATGGGCGAGTATTGCCAGAAGCAAGAATGTGCCGCTGGCAACCATCAGCGAGGCGATGGGACATGATTCGGAAAACACGACCAGAATCTACCTCGCCTCGCTGGACACCTCACAAGTGGACAAGGCAAACGACATCATACTCAAATCCTTATAACGGGGACGGATGCGGCACGCAGAATAACGGACAAAGGCTGTGCCGTTCCTGCTTCTCTTTTTAAGAGAAATACCGGAAAGGGATAGTTCTGATAATCAGATGCTATATATGAAACCTGACGAGGATTTGTTTGACAATTAAACCGGAATTTGAAACATTTTCTTTCGAAGAAAACTGTTTTTTATCATACAAGTGGATATTTTCCTATATTTTACCTATCTTTGCAATGTGTAATATTTCTCTTAAAAAGAAAAGTACCAGAAAAGATCCATGAACTGTCAATATAGCGGCAGGATACCGTTGGAGATATTCTTATTGACAATTTAAAACCGGATGTTTTTAAAAAAGGATTTTTGAAGGCGTTTTGTAATACAATAAAAATTGTTGAGCATATGGCTCGTTTTCTTGGCAAGAGAAATATCCGGGGATCATATTTTACGTAACTGGTTGACGGACAGATAGAAATACGGAACGGCATTATGGTACTTATCCAACATATGTTAAGCAAATACACTCTGTATGAATGTTTTGGTTAATTTTATCACCCGTTTTCTATTGTTTTTTCAATATTTTACGTAATTTTGCGCATTGTAATATTTCTCTTGCCAAGAGAAGTAGCGGCAGAAGCCTCGGAAATGAGGTCTGTACACTTTGTCAAAAGTATGGGACTGATAGTGGATATTATGAATAAAGGAAATGTAATCTGTTGTAATACATACCAATATACGAATTGGCATGAACTAGGGGTATATCCTCACCTGTAAAATAATCCCGGCAATATGGGTATGAGTTTTTCTACGGTGGAAGAAAAAAAGCAGGTCCGCTGGTTCGTCATGCGCGCCTACAAGAATGAGAAAATGGCGGAGGACAGGCTGAAGGACAAAGAATACGGTCTGGAATATTTCATTCCGAAACATTACGCCGTAAAGACCTATCACGGGATGAAGTCGACAAGGCTGGTGCCGGTCATACCGAGTCTGGTTTTCGTCCACGCCAGCCACTCGCAGATCACCGAATTCAAGAAACGGTACAACTTCCTGCAATTCGCCATGTGGAAAAAAAGCACGGGTATGGAATATATCACCGTGCCAGACGACCAGATGGACAGTTTCATCCAAATAGCTTCCCTGTATGAGAAGGATACGGCCTATTATAAGCCGGATGAAATCGACATACGGAAAGGTACCCGTGTATGTATCCACGGCGGCAAGCTTGATGGAGTTAAGGGTGTGTTTATGCGGGTAAAAGGGAAACGCAACCGCCGGGTGGTCGTGATGCTTGAGGGGATTATGGGGATATCGGCTGAGGTTCATCCCGATTTGATTGAAGTCATTTCCTGATATGGAAAAGTCTGGAATCCTTATTCACGGTTTTACGCAAATAAAAAACAATATCTGAATATATGTATTTTTGGATTGTAAATTGTTCACTGGCATTTTTGCTTTGTGTTCTCTGTGCGGGTATCGTCATTCCCCAGATTCTGCTGATCGCTTTTCGCAAACAGCTGTTCGACCTTCCCGATGAACGGAAGATACATCATTGTGCGGTGCCACGATTGGGTGGTATCGCGTTCAAACCGGTCGTGTTTTTCACCATAGCTTTGTTACTGGGAATCAATATGGCACTGGGGCATTCGGAAATGTTGTCTGAAATCGGAAACAATGTACGGCCTTTGGCTTTTGCTTTCTGCTCCATCATGGTACTGTATCTGGTCGGCATGGCCGATGACCTAATTGGTATCCGTTATCGTGCCAAGTTTGTCATCCAGATCCTGTGTGGCGTGATGCTTATCGCCGGTGGAATATATATCAATAACCTGCACGGCATCCTAGGTATTCATGCGGTTCCGTTATGGCTGGGGTATCCTTTGACCATTTTAATCGTGGTCTTCATCATCAATGCCATCAACCTGATCGACGGCATTGACGGGTTGGCTTCCGGGCTATGCAGTGTCGCCTGCCTGTTTTACGGTCTGACTTTTTTCATGCTCCACCAGCATGTCTATGCCATACTGGCGTTCGCCACATTGGGAGTGTTGGTACCGTTCTTCTATTACAATGTTTTCGGGAACGCCGAGCACGGAAGGAAGATCTTCATGGGTGACACAGGTAGTTTGACCGTTGGCATGATGCTCTGTTTCCTCAGTCTCAAACTGACCATGTGCGGTCTAGACGATAATACAGGAAATATACATCCGATGGTGCTAGCCTTCTCACCCTTGCTGGTTCCATGCTGCGATGTGGTCCGGGTCTACCTGCATCGGGTACGCAACGGGAAGAACCCGTTCCTGCCGGACAAGAACCACATCCACCATAAGCTGCTTGCTCTCGGAATAAAGCAGCGCAATGCCATGATTATCATTGTTTCCGTATCAACAATATTCATACTGCTCAATATTCTTCTGTCCCTTTATCTCAATGTGAACTGGATCGTGCTGGGCGATATCCTGATATGGACTCTTGCCAACATCAGGCTGACGAAATCTATCGGACAACTTCAATCGGAACAGAAAACCAACAAATAAAAATCAATGAAATATGAAAATCAGATACATTTTATTCTTATTGACCGTGGCTTTCCTGCTGGGATCATGTGCCACGCCGAAAGTCGCTTATTTCACGGACCTGAAACGGGGTACCGCAGAACAAGTCTTGAACCCGCTGGAAATCCGGGTGCGTCCCGAAGACAAGATCTCAATACTAGTCAACAGCAAGGACCCCTTGTTGATGAACCTTTTCAACCTTCCGATCATATCCAGACAGATCGGTACGACATCGGGAACATCCAATAGCCAGGGGATATCAGGATATACGATCAACAAGGATGGAGATATCGATTTTCCAGTGTTGGGACATATCCATGTGGCGGGAATGACACGCGAGGAAATCGCCTCGTATATAAAAGAGGAACTGGTTTCGAAGAATCTCGTGAAAGACCCTGTCGTTACAGTTGAGTTCATGAACCTGACCGTTTCCGTGTTGGGTGAGGTTGCCAACCCCGGACGCTTCAATATCGATAAGGACAAGCTGACGCTTTTGGATGCTTTAAGCATGGCCGGAGACCTTACCGTCTACGGGAAACGGGAGAATGTGCTGGTACAACGGGAGGAAAACGGTAAACAGACCTTGTATCAGGTTAACCTGAATTCAGGATACGACCTTTATGCCTCTCCCGTGTATTATTTACAGCAGAACGATATAGTTTATGTGGAACCTAACTCAATGAAAGCACGGCAGGCGACTGTCAACGGCAATAACGTCCGTTCTGCTTCTTTCTGGATGTCGTTGGCCTCGCTGCTGACTACCATTACCGTGTTAATTGTGAAATAAATATAAAATCAGATATGGCCATAAATCAAAAGAATATAAAACCGGGACAGCAGGATGATTTCCTGCGGATACAGGATCTGTTGTATCTGTGTCTCGCAAGGTGGAAGTGGTTCGTCTTGTCTTTGGCGATAACGGTCGGTGCCGCTACCGTTCATCTGTTACGTACCCCTGCCGTTTATACACGTACCGCTTCGGTATTGGTCAAAGAAGATTCCAAAGGTAAGTCGTTTTCCTCGGATCTGGAATCCTTCTCGGAGTTCGGGTTGTTCCAATCCGGTACAAATGTGAATAACGAACTTATCACCTTTCAGTCACCGTCTTTAATGACTGAAGTAGTTAAACGGTTGCGTTTGGATATGAATTACTTCGTTCCAGGAAAATTCCACCGTCAGGTGGCCTATGGACTGACATTACCAGTGGATGTAACGATAAATGACTTGCCTGAAAATGAATCAGCCGGTTTCACGCTGGAAGTGCAGCCGGACGGCACGTTATTCCTATCCGACTTTATACGTAACGGGACGGATCTTGACGAAAAGGATATAAAGGGAAACTTGCTCGACTCCATTCCTACACCATTGGGGAAAATCATTATCAATACAACACCCAATTACGTGAAAGGCAAGGCATATACATTATATGTAGGCAAATCCAATTTGTATAACGCTGTAAACTCCTGCTCATCCAATCTGTCCGTTTCATTGAATAACGAGAAAGCGTCGGTTATAGACCTGGCATTCAAGGATAACTCTACACAGCGGGCGGAAGATATATTGAGTATGTTGATTTCCGTTTATAACGAGAACTGGGTGAAGGACAAAAACCAGATTGCTGTCAGTACCTCAATGTTCATCAATGAACGTCTGGGAGTAATCGAACAGGAGCTGGGGAACGTGGACGAGGATATTTCCTCTTACAAGTCAGAACACCTGTTACCCGATGTGCAGGCGGCATCGAGCATGTACATGGCCCAAAGCAGTGCGACCAACGCACAGATCCTGGCCTTGAACAACCAGCTTTACATGACCCGTTACATCAGGAACTATTTAGCCAACGATGCCAACCGTACCCAACTGCTTCCGGCCAATTCCGGTATAGAGAGTGCCAACATCGAATCGCAGATTGCCGAATACAACAAACAACTGTTGCAGCGTAACAGCCTGGTTGCGAACAGCAGCGCAGAAAATCCGCTGGTCGTGGATATGGATCAGGCTCTGGCATCCATGCGTGGGGCGATAATCAGGTCTATCGACAATCAGATAGTAACCTTGAATTCGCAGATAAAAAGTTTACGGCAGACGGAGCAACAGACAACATCACGTATAGCGGCCAACCCTACACAGGCCAAATACCTGCTTTCGGTGGAACGCCAGCAGAAGGTAAAGGAGGCTCTTTACCTGTTCCTGCTGCAAAAACGCGAGGAGAACGAACTCTCGCAAGCATTTACGGCCTATAATACCCGCATTGTCACTCCACCGCACGGCAGTATGTTGCCGACATCCCCTGTACGCAAGAACATCTTTATGGTCGCATTTGCTCTGGGGCTGCTCATTCCGATAGTCATTATCTTCATGCGCGAGAATATGAATACCCGTGTACGGGGAAGGAAAGACCTGGAGAGTGTGACCGTACCGTTCATCGGCGAGATTCCGCTGTTTACAAGAAAGAAGAAAAGAATATTCGGGAAAAAGCCGCAGGAAGTCAAGGCCGTTGTCGTCAAGGAGGGCAACCGTGACATCATCAATGAGGCGTTCCGCGTATTGCGTACCAACCTGGAATTTATGACCGGCAAGGACAAGACTTCGAATGTCATCATCATGACCTCATTCAATATGGGCAGCGGCAAATCGTTTCTGACCATGAACATTGCCATGAGCCTTGCCATCAAAGGAAAAAAAGTGCTGGTAATCGACGGAGACCTGCGCCACGCCTCTGCATCATCCTATATCGACTCTCCCGACAAGGGATTGAGCGACTATCTGGGAGGTCGTATCGATAATCTGGATGAGATCATCGTACCCGATCCGAAACATAAATCTATGGATATACTACCCGTGGGAACGATACCTCCTAACCCAACGGAATTATTGTTCGACGAGCGGTTAAAGCAGACAATCGATACTGTAAGGGAGCAATATGACTATGTGCTGATCGACTGTCCGCCCGTTGAACTGGTAGCCGACACGCAAATTATCGAGAAACTGGCTGACCGTACCATTTTCGTAGTCCGCGCAGGGTTGCTCGAACGGAGCATGCTCTCGGAATTGGAGAAGATCTACGATGAAAAAAAATACAAAAACATGTCCCTGATCCTGAACGGGACCGAGGGAAGCGGTGGTCGATACGGATACCGTTACGGCTATCGCTATGGTTATCACTACGGTTACGGCTCGGGCTACCATTACGGCTCCGACGAAAAACACAATTAGCTGTAAATAGCTATCTGCCAAATAGTTATCAATAAATCCTTTTCAAACAAAATCTTTATATCATTGTGTGGCCGTTCAGGAAATGCATACCATTGAAAGATAGCGGTATATTCGAAGGTTTTACCGACTGGCACTCACACATCCTGCCGGGTGTGGACGACGGGGTGCGAACTGTGGAAGAAGCGTTGGAGATACTGCGTCTGTATGAAGAGCTGGGCGTGAAAGCCGTGTGGTTGACGCCGCACATCATGGAGGACATACCCAATACCACGGCACACCTCCGGGAGCGTTTCGCGGAACTACAAGCCACCTATACCGGCCCGATAACGCTACATCTTGCGGCTGAAAATATGCTCGACAATCTCTTTGAGGAGCGTTTGGAAAAGAATGACTTGTTGCCTTTGGGCGAGAATGGAGACCACCTGTTGGTGGAAACCTCTTATTTTAGTCCTCCGATGGGATTGAGCAATATCTTGCTTCGCATCAAGGCCAAAGGCTACTATCCGGTTCTCGCTCACCCCGAACGGTATGTTTATATGGGTGAATCAGATTATCGACGGCTAAAAGACATGGGGGTAAAGTTCCAGCTCAACCTTCCGTCAATAGCAGGTATGTACGGTAACCGGATTAAGAAAAAGGCCGTGCTGCTGTTAAGTGAAAAGGCTGTTGCTTATACCGGGACAGACATTCACAGTTACAATATATTTCAAAAGTTCATTTGTACAAGCATCACAAGAAATGTACAAAAACTACTCGATTTTTAATCTGATTATTGCCACTCATCTTATTGAATACGGTTAATGAAAAGAGTTGAATAACCTTTTGGAATGCGCCATGAGTTTGAATATATTACCCAATGTCTTTTCTCTGGGAGGTAACACAAAAGAACTCATATCTAGCAGAAAGAAGGTTATTTTAGAATCAGAATTGTTTTTTTAGTACATAAAGGGTAGTATGTAATTGCAAATTACATTGTATGCATCAATAACCCCTTTGTTATTTCTGCCACTTCTATGATGGTTATACGGCTTTTCAAAGATTTTCTTCTTACACGAAATCTTTGTCAAACGTTTGACATAAGAGTTGTTTTACAATTGGAAGTGTAATATAGAAAGTTAGATGAAGTATAAGAGGATTGTTGAACGATTGTCATTATGCTAACAGAACTAAATATTCTTAAATTTTACGGTATTCTATTGGTTGTATTGGGGCATGTTGTGTTTACGTATTCCCCAATGTCGATTATTACACCCAGTACGCCATCGCCAATTTTGAATTCCGTAAAAGAGGTGATTTACGCTTTTCACATGCCTCTGTTTATCTTTGCCAGCGGATGTATCTTCGCTTGGCAATTGGAGGTAAAAAAGAAATCTATGACTTTTGTACAATTGTTTAAGAACAAGTTTAAAAGGTTATTGATACCGTTTTATGTGTTTGGACTATTGATGGTTTACCCTACAATGGTACTTCTAGGTGTCCGAGACCCGATACATTATTTAATTGATGGTTTCATTATTGTTTTAGATCCAAGGCATCTATGGTTTGTGTATGCACTATTTCTGATATTCCTTGTGTTTTTCTGTTTACGCAAAATTTGTATTAAACTAGATATCCCAATATGGGCGATAGTCATAGTCGCTTTGCTTCTCTACTGTTTTCCCATAAATATGATTTATTTCCAGATCAAAAATGTGGAGCAATATCTCATTTGGTTCACATTAGGCTATCTGTTTACCATTTACAGACCGGTATTTAAATATGTAGCCATCGCAGTTGTATGTGGGATTGGTTTTAATATAGTAATGCCAGGAATTACCCCCCTCCTATTTATTAAAATTATTTAATGCTTTTATTGGAATAACAGTATTTTATATTCTTTCTGTCAATACCATGTGGATAGAGAACACTAAATTATATCAATTGATAGTTCCAAATTCCTTTGGAATATATTTGTTCCACTCAATGATTATTTATTGGCTGGAATTTATAGCAATTCCCTATGAGATTCCCCCAATACTACTCTCATTAGGTGTATTTGCTATCAGCCTAACATTATCCTATCTCCTTAACAATAGCAGTCAGAAACATTGGCTGGGGAATTATCATAGGGGAAAAATCTAAATAATCTAATCGAAGATTCATGCCAGATTCTGTTTCCTCGAACAAACGAATAGCCAAGAATACTTTCATTCTATATTTGAGAATGATATTTATCCTCTGCGTGGGACTATACACCAGCAGGATTGTATTGAATACACTTGGAGTAGAGGATTATGGCATATATAATGTAGTAGGAGGATTCGTTACCTTTTTTTCATTCTTAAACGGGGCAATGTCTAATGCCACACAAAGGTTTATCACTTTCGAACTTGCACGAGGTGATATCAAAAAACAAATAATGACATTTTCTACCGCAGCGATTATCCATTTTGTTATCGCATTGTTAATTGTGATTGTTGCTGAAACTCTCGGTTTATGGTTTGTATATCATAAGTTGGTTATTCCTGAAGAGAGGTTTGTTGCTGCCATTTGGGTATACCAATTTTCAATACTTACAATGTTTGTATCAATTGTTTCTATCCCTTATAATGCGGTAATTATTGCACATGAAAAGATGTCGGCTTTTGCCTACATATCAATTCTCGATGTAGTCTTGAAATTAGTGATAGTGTATCTGTTGACAATAGTTACATTTGATCGATTAATATTTTATGCAGCTCTGCTTTTGAGTATCTCCATTCTTGACCGGTTAATATATGGCATATACTGTAAGCGGCATTTCAAAGAGGCACGAGTGAAACTAATGTTCAATAAGAGAATTTTCAAAGAAATGGCTAATATCGCTGGCTGGAGCTTGTTCGGTAATATTGCCGGGGTATTCTACACACAAGGATTGAATGTTCTTTTGAATATGTTCTTTGGCCCTATTGTGAATGCAGCACGAGCAATAGCGGTCACTATACAAGGGGTTGTAACGGGTTTTGTTAGCAATTTTCAAATGGCATTAAACCCACAAATCACCAAAAGTTACGCTACCGGGGATTTGAGTCGTATGCATTCTCTCATATTTGCAAGCAGTAAGTATTCCTTTTTCCTGTTGTTGCTTATAGTGCTACCAATTATGATTGAAACACAGACGATTCTGGCTGTGTGGTTGAAGAATGTTCCGGCTCATACGGTCTGGTTTGTTCGTATAATATTATGCATCTTGCTTATAGATGCTTTATCCAATCCTTTGATGATCTCCTCGCAGGCAGTTGGTCAAGTAAAAGTTTACCAAAGTGTCGTGGGAGGGCTTTTGTTGCTTATACTTCCGATAGCTTATATAGCTCTTAAATTGGGCGGCAATCCAGAAATGGTCTTCATTGTCCACTTAATTATTTCTATGGTAGCCCTTATTTGTAGAATAATGATTGTCGGTCGGATGGTTTCTTTTTCACTCGTACAATATGCGCATAAAGTACTATTACCAACTATTTCTGTTTTTACACTCGCTTCTTGTATGTCAATAAGTATTTATTATACAATGACTAATCAGAGTTTATTAAAAACAGTAATTGTAATTATTTTATCAATAGTTATGACTGCAATTTCTATTTTATTTGTAGGATTAAACACCTCCGAAAGAAACCTAATATATACTAAAATAAATACTTTAAGATATAGGTCTCATGATTAAACTCGCAATAATCATAATAGAGCATATTAAACTATTCTTACATCCCGTTATAATTAATGCATTTGTATTTTACCAAAATAACAAACGCATCAAGCATGAAAACTGGGGTGATGATATTAATTATTATTTCCTCCGTGAGATAATAAAGTCTCCGGTTGTACTCTTTAACCGTACCTCCTTAGCGTTCAGACTGAAACTACGGAACTATTTGGTAATCGGCTCAACCATTGATATGTTATGTACACAAAACACCGAAGTATGGGGAGCTGGTATTATTGATGGAAGTAAACCTTTAAAAATAAAGCCCAAGAAAGTCTATGCAGTCCGTGGACCACTTTCCCGAGCAAAACTGCTTGCCGAAGGAGTAGATTGCCCTGAAATATATGGAGACCCAGCCATGCTTGTACCTCTCTATTATCAGCCATCTAAACAGAAACTTTATAAGTATGGTATTATATCCCATGTGGTTAATCAGACGGTTGTGGAAACCTTACTTTTTAATGGGAAACCATTAAGTGAATGTGAGGATGTACAAATTATTTATCTTGGGCAATATAAGCATTGGCATGATATCATTGACCAAATCTGTGAATGTGGAATCATCTTGTCTTCCTCGCTACATGGTCTTATCGTAGCTGAAGCTTATCATGTACCCAATGTTTGGATTGAATTCGGGAAACCACTGATAGGGGGACATTTCAAGTTTCACGATTTTTTCTTGTCTGTTCAACGCTACGGAGAAACGCCATTGGTTATTGCGAATGACGAGTTACCTATAGAACTTATAAATCTCAAAGCATCAAACTGGAAGCCTGCCACGATTGATTTATATCCTTTAATTAATGCCTGCCCTTTCAGACTTAGAGAAGCAAAATACTGTTTATTGAAGGAATTGGAAAAGAATATCTAAAGTGCAATATTTTTGCATAAAGTAAAAAACATCAATACTTTACATAGTGTAAAGAAAGAAGATAAAAAATATAGCGCTATGCCGACATTTACAAGTATAAAAAGAAATACGGGAGAGAGAATCCTGAAAACGATAAGCCAAAGTCTTCTTTGTTTAGTAGCAACGAGGAAGAACAAAAATTGGAATTGAAAAAGTTCATAGAAGATGACCCTAAATGGAGACTTGAGCAAATAATCCTTAACGAAAAGGTACGTGAGACGGTGCTTGATGTTATTACTTTCTGCAAAAACAAGGATAGGCTTATTGAGGAATGGGGATTAAATAATTTCTTGAAGGGCAATTCTTCTATAGGAATAAATCTTTATGGTGAACCAGGAACGGGCAAAAGTATCACAGCTGAAGCAATAGCCATGGCTCTTGGGAAAATGCACAACCAACAGTTCGAACTCAAATGCTGCAAATGAAATCAAGTCGCATTTATTGACACTAGTTGATCGTTCGAATGTTACAATAATTTACGCAACTAACTTGTTCAAGAACTTCGACAAAGCATTTTTTAGGAGAATACTATACCACATTAAATATCCTTTACCAACCAATAAAGAATTAGTAGAACTTTGGAAATTTCACCTCGGAAACCCCAATATTCTAGAAAGAATGAAATTGGCTTCAACCAAAGAAATTCCCAAAGATATACATAATTTCTCGTATGCTGAAATAGCAGAATATTCCGCCGGACTGACTGGTGGTGATATAAAGAATATCACTTTGAAACTCTGTATCAAGATTTGTGCAGGAAGGATTACGGCCTTAGATACGGTTGATGTCAAAAATGAAATAGATACTTATAAGCAGTCATTGGAAGACAGTAAGGGAATACGCATTGTACTCGATAACGAACTGGCAGAGGAGCAGAAAAATGCGTTAGAAGACAAACGTAAAAATCAATAGATGAAAACTGTTTCTTCTAAAATATCGATTCTTATCAAATATGGAGAAACCTTTATTCAACAGGAGATGGGCAGGTATTTCAGACTAAAAACTTCTATAATGTAGAAATGCCTGGTAAAGAAGGTATGATTCCAAATTACATTCTCAAAACTCTTGAAGAAGAGGCCTTAGAAATCAAGTTTAACTTAGATGATTTGTCCACATTATATGACGAGCGCAATATAAAAATTGATGAAGAATCAACATTTTACGAAATTATTAAACTTTGCAAAAAAGAAAATGCAGCAGTGATACAAATAATCGATCGTGTTTTTTATACACGCATAGAATGCTACAATTCTGACAAAAAAAAAGTTGGAGCTATCCATATTGGAGTACTGCGTCGTCTGCCAAAAGACTTAGCAAAGATATTGTATCCAAGGGGAATTGTTGAATATACTCTGTAAAAACAGATACTTCGTCTAAGTTTTACACATGAACATTTTATATCACACTTACGGAAAAGTGCATTCCACTAAGGGTGGGACAGAACGCACCACTATCACCGTAGCCACAGCTTTGACAAAGCTGTATGGTGCCAGATGCTTCTCCATCTATGAGGCACCTGCCGATACACCCAAAGAGGAATGCTTTATCAAAGAGTTTCAATGGATTCCGCAGAAGGATTTGGAAAAGAATGCCCAAGTGCTTAGAAGTATCATTGTGGCGAACTGTATTGATTGCGTCATTGTGCAGGGGGCATTCATTCATGTACCCAGATTTCGGGCTGCCGTAGAAGGAATAACATGTAAAGTCATCTTTGCACATCATTTCGAGCCACAATGGGAACTTGTGTTCGGACGCTTTGGTAAAGTTATCAGGTATCATCCAAAATCTGTGATGGACTTTGCCCGATGGACAAAAAGTATAATAATGTATCCTTTGACGGCAATGCGGAAGAAACGGCAACTTTCCTCAGTCTACCGTGCAGCTTATGAGTGCGCTGACCATGTGGTGCTGCTCTGTCGGGGTTTCATCAAACCTTATGGAGAATTTGCAGGTGTGCATGACACATCGAAATATGTAGTTATCCCCAACGGACTGTCATTCGGCGTTACGCCTTGCTTTGACGAACTTACTAAATGCAAAGTGGCATTGATTGTTTCACGCTTAGATGAACCATCCAAAAGGTTGTCACTGGCTCTTCGGATTTGGGCATGTGTGAAACAAGATCCGGTAGCCAAAGATTGGACGCTCCGCATTGTGGGCCATGGTAATGACCGCAAACTCTATGAACATATCATTCGTAACGAACATATCCCCGATGTAACTCTCGAAGGCAGGCAAAATCCTGTTCCCTACTACAAAGAGGCATCTATCTTCCTGATGACTTCGAAAAGCGAGTCGTGGGGATTAACGCTGACCGAGGCGCAACAGATGGGCGTAGTGCCCATAGCCTTTGATACCTATGCCTCATTACGTGAAATTATTACCGATGGTGAAAACGGTGTGATTATCAATGAGAGTGATGTGGACGGTTACGTATGCCGAATGAAAGAATTGATGAGTGATAATATGTTGCGGCAACGGATGGCAAGGCAAGCCGTCATCTCCACGCAGCGGTTCTCACAGGAACGGATAGCGGAAATGTGGTGGAAACTGATATCCGAAAAGTAGAACTTTAAACCAAATTAGGATAAAGATGATAAATGTTTTGTATGTAACATTTGCCTCGAAAAATTTTGATGGAGCGACATATTCGCTAATGGACTTGATAAAATCAGTCCGAGGATATGTCCATCCCATTGTCATGGTTGGGACAGAAGGATGTGTATATGATTACTTCACCGCTAATGGTGTAGAGTGCATTGTGTGCGACTTTAAAGAAGACTTAGTAGGGAAACCTGTGAAATTGTACCAACACATAAAATATTGGCTAAAATATATTCCAAACCATTTAACATTCTATCGGAAAAACCGCAAGTGTGCAGAAACTGTTGCGCAAATCTTGAAAGGTAGAAAAATAGACATTGTACATATCAATAATACTGTCATGTCAGTTGGCTATGAAATAGCCAAGATCCTTAACTCAAAGGTTGTGTGGCATTTACGTGGCTTTATGGACCTGGACTTCGGGTGGATGCCATTAAGGGGATGGGACAAATATATAAACACGCTAAAGCAAACCGATGCTGTAATTGGTATCACCAAGACCGTGCTTGAACATTATGTTTCTTTGGAAAGCAAGAATGCGTATGTAATATCGGATGCCGTTCGGAGTAAAGATGATACATGCCTTGTTAGACCAAAAGAGAAGTATTTCCTGTTTTGTGCAGGGTTCTTGACAGAACAGAAAGGATGTGCCTATGCCATCTCTGCCTTTGCGAAGTCGGGGTTGGCTACCAAAGGATATAAACTGAAGATTATCGGAGAAGCCCACTCAAAATATATGTCCCAATTAACCAAAATCGTAGCGAACGCCGGCATATCAGACGCTGTAGAATTTCTTGGACGAAGCGACAAGGTAAAGGAATATATGAGCCGGGCAATTGCATTCTTGATGTGTTCCGAAAACGAAGGCTTGGGACGTGTTTCCATTGAGGCCATGTTTTATGGCTGTTTGGTGATTGGCCGCAATTCCGGCGGTACCAAGGATTTTGTGTTTGACGGCAAGACAGGACTGCTGTTTAACGACATGGATGGTTGTGTGTCTGCGATGCAAAAAGCAGCCGAAACTGATCATCAAGAAATTATCCGGTATGCCCGGCAATTTGCCCGAGAGAACTTCTCCATTGAGAATTACGGAGAAAAGATATTAAATGTATATGAAAAGGTACTTGACAGAGTAATTAAAAAACTAGTTGGAATATGAAATATAAGTTATTAGCGGTTTCTAAGTTTCCCAACATATCGGGAGTGAATATCGGGGATTATGTGCAAGCATTGGCTTCTTCGCAATTCCTCCCTCACATAGATGGCTTCATTGACCGAGACGAAGATTTGAAAGATTACGCGGGAGAACCCTGTAAGGTCATCATGAATGGATGGTATATGCACCTACCTCAAAATTGGCCTCCGTCCGACTTGATAGATCCGCTATTTGTTGCCTTTCACTTGAACAGTGGTGTAAAAGAAGTATTGCTTTCGTCACAAAGCATAGCTTATTTGAAAAGTCATCAGCCTATAGGTTGCAGAGACCTGAACACTTTGTACCTGTTGTCGAAAAACGGAGTAGATGCCTATTTCTCCGGGTGCATGACCTTGACCCTTGGCGAGAAATATCATTCCGAGGAGAAAGAGGATAAGACATATATCGTGGACCCTATCTTCAATGGTACACTTAATTTTAATGCAATTCTGCAAGCTGTCTGTACAGCCATTAAGCATCCTCTCGATCTGCTGAAACTTTGTGGGATAACACAGCTACGTTTGCATTATGGAAGGAACATCGTGAGCAAAATATTAAAAACGGCTCTTTACTATAAAGAGTATTCAAAAGTGTTTGGTCGGAAACTCGTCATGGAGTCCACATATGTAACCCAAGAAAGTATGTGTTATAAGACGCTTTTCAAGACCGATGCGGAACGTCTTTCTGAAGCCGAGCGACTTGTCAAGATGTATGCAAAGGCTCGTCTAGTAATAACCTCTCGTATACATTGTGCATTGCCATGCCTTGGACTGGAAACTCCTGTCATTTATTTGGAAAAAGGAAGCGACATTGAGGAAAGTAAGTGCAGATTGGCCGGCCTGCGTGAATTGTTCAACGTTGTGAGTGTCGAAAATGGTGTTTTGTCACCCCGGTTCGATACCGTATTGCCCATCACGGTCACCAACCACCCGTCCAACAAGAGCGCATGGCGGAAATTGGCAGATGAATTGAAACAAAGATGCAGAGAGTTTGTATAAATGACCAAGTCTTTTTAAAAATGGAAAGAATGAAAATCTTGTGGGTATCTTTGGTTAAATTTCCTCCATTATGCTCCTACTTGGGGGAAGAAGCACCGGCACATTGCGGGTGGATGTATTCATCGGCAAAGGCAATGCTGATGGAGATGCCAGAGGTACAGTTGGGAGTCATCGTCTATTCATACGGAAAGAAATATGAACGGTATGAGATAGATGGCGTGACCTACTATCTTGTGCCTACTGCCCAGATAGACAAGACAACTAAAAAACAGATAGAGGCTTGTAATGAGGCTATATGGGATTTTGCTCCCGATCTGATACATATCCATGGTACGGAACATTCGCTTGCTAAAGCTGTGTGTATGGCCAATGAGGACAGAGTAAAAACTGTAGCAAACATCCAAGGGTTGGCAGGGCCATATATGCGTTATGCCGATGGTAGACTTTCATTGTGGGATAAATGGATGAATATCACCCCACTTGATTTTTACCGGGGAACATTTCTGTTGAATGCGAAACGAAGTTTCAAGCATCGTGCTGAATGCGAGCATTATGTACTCACACATATTACTGATATTGTAGGACGTACTGGGTGGGATCATGATCATGTAATGACCGTAAACCCACGGCTGCGCTATCATTTTATGAATGAAACTTTGCGTGATTCTTTTTATGAAGCTCCTGTATGGAACTTGGGACAATGTAAAAAACACACGATTTTTGTGAGCAATAGTGGTTCTCCGTTGAAAGGTGCACATCAAGTATTGAAAGCATTGCCTATTATCTTGAGACAATATCCTGACACTGTAGTTAATTTCTGTGGTAGTAGTGTAATGAGTAGTGCAGTGAAAGATATTCTTCGTTTCCAAGGTTATCATTTATATCTACGCCGACTAGTAAAAAAATTGTGCTTGCAGGATAATGTTCATTTCCTTGGTTCTTTATCAGAAAAACAGATGAAACAGCAATTCCTTGATGCAAATGTTTATGTGATGCCGAGTGCTATAGAAAATTCGCCCAACTCGCTGTGCGAAGCACAAATGCTGGGAACACCTGTAGTTGCAAGCTACTGCGGAGGTACACCGACATTGTTGACAGAAGGAGAGACCGGATATTTTTATCGGTATGAGGAGTATGAAATGTTGGCGCAAATTGTGATGCGAATGTTTGAAAAGGGAGATTATACCAGACTTTCGGCTGCAGAAATGGAAATAGCTCAAGAACGGCATGACTGTAAGAAAAATGCCAATAGACTTGCAGAAATTTATTACGATATAATGCAACGTTGAAAATATGTTTGAAAAAATAAAAGCATATCTAAATCTTAGGTATTTCCTGTATTTCTTCGCTTTAATAGCTGGCTGGCCTTGCGTATTTTTTTTAATGGGATGGTTGCCTCACTATACGATAAACTATCTGCTATTATTTGTATTAGTAGCATTTTTTATTGTAACAAAGAATGAATTTAGGCTACCGTCTCCTATAGTATCGTTATTAGTATTACAAATAACAGCTTGGGGTATCTATTCTATCATTCATGGGCTTGATACGTCCTATTTCACTCGAATACTGATGTTGTGTATCACATATATGTTCCTTGAGATGCAATTATCCGATGAACGTTTAGGTTTTGTGAAGACATATAATTTATGGCTTGTTTTTCAAGTAATAGCAGGTAGCATAGGATTCATTTTAGTTCTTATTGGCATTCTTCAGCCTATTTTTGTGTTCCGTGAATTGGATATGAGACCGGGATACTTCTTTGGCCTATTCACAACTAATACTTATTTTGACGGTCTTGTTCGTAATGCCGGTTTCTATGATGAACCAGGTGCATTGGCGTTTTGGGGAATGTATGCTTTGATAATCAATAAGCTTTTTGTTAATAATAAAAGAGTAGAGATGCTACTTATATCCGGACTTATTTCTACGCTTTCTTTGGCCTACTTCATCCAGATAGCAATATATGCATTCTTTTTCTATCGAAACAGATTCAGTAAGTTAGTACTATACATTGTGGCTTTTGTGGTTGCCTTGATTATGATTTCTTCCTTCAATGAACGGATGAATCGGGCCATATTTGGTCGCTTCGAGTATGACGAGAAGAAAGGAACGATAGCCGGTGACAACCGACAACAGATGACAAAGGTGTGCTGGGAATTATTTAAGGAAGCACCAGTTGTGGGGCATGGTGCACGGAACTTGATAAGTATATCGCAAAAACATAGAGTGTTTGTGGGGGCAAATCCAAATTTAATCTTGGCCTGCGATGGGGTTTTAGGACAACTGGTCTATTGGAGTCCATTCTTTTTCCTGTTGGGTTTAAGACGGTATGACAAGAAATACGGGTGGACATTTTGGATATTGATATTTGGTTTTTTGCAGAGGCCGTATGATGGTACGCAACTGCTATATCCGTTGATGTCGTTTACAATAGTAATGCAGGCATATCTGCAAGTGAAAAAACTTTCGATTGGTAATGAGTCAGAATAGAAATCGCTGGCTTGACATAGCTAAAGGTATAGCTATTATCTTGATGGTAGCGGGGCATACACCGATTCCCAGTGTAATGTCACATTTCATATATGCTTTCCACATGCCCTTGTTCTTTATCTCTTCGGGATTGGTGAGTAACTATGAAAAGTATAGCCTCGTGGACTATATAAAGCATAAGTCATATACGCTTTTACTTCCATTTGTGTGTTACTCTACTATTGTTGCATTTTTAATGTATTTTATCGGGGAATTGGATGTCATACACTATATAAAATGTGGTTGGGGGGGGTATGCATTATGGTTTATCCCTATTTTATTTATGTCATCTGTTTTGGTACGAATAACTTTCTTGATAAAGAGAAAATATGTCCGACGCTTTATTATGTTATGCTTCCTTTATATTGGATATAGTTTGCGGCATTATGAAATATCCTTACCATGGAGTTTGTCGGTTCTTCCTTATGCTTCTTTCCTTGTAATGTTAGGTAAAGAATTAGCAGATTACAAAAAACGAATTGAAACACCCCTTTCGTTTTATTGGGATTTTTATTGCTTGCTATCCGTCACTGCGGTAATTAGCTATTTGTGGAAACTTGATTTAGCGTGGAATTTAATAACCCCGATAATTCCATTGACATTAGGAGCTGTTACCGGTACGCTGATGGTATTTCGCTTGTCGGTTTGGATAAGAAATGCGTCAACTATGTTTTCTAATATATTTACCAAAGTGGGGAGGGAAACATACGTGGTGGTCGCATTCTCCCAAGTCACGGTTATGTGTATCAATTATTTATTTACATTAAATCCATTGTTGAAATATGCCATTCTTGTCATTGTACTTATTTTACTGAAATATCTTAAAGATGGCATTAACCGACTGGTAAGGATTAAGATTTTATGAAGAAATATCGGATATTTTGGACTTGCATACTGCCTGAACACTTAATTGCTCAATACAGATTGTCATTTGCTGCCTGTAACTTCTCCTATAACTTGATGAGTGGTTGTGCTTTTGACAAAGTTTATAGCAGTATGCCACTTTATGTAGGCGGTGAGATGTCAAAAGAAGCGTTTAGCGATAAACGCTTTGAATTGATTTATGATAGGTGGCGCAAGGCGGGAAAATTCAAGCAAAAACTGGCAACATTCAAAGAACAGTTCACTATGTTCCAGCAAATACCCAAGGATGCATCAGTATGGTTCTACAACCTAAATACACTTAATGCCTTATTGTTTGTGATGTTGAAGCTATTGAAACCATCCGTACAATTAAATGTGATAGTATTAGACTTTACACCCGTAAATCGAGGTTTCGGATTGAATCAGATTTACTTGAAACTTATAAATTGGGCACATGGCCGTATTTGTTTAGCCAATTCTGAATTATTCAAAAAGGAAAATTCGTTAGTTCTCCCAGGTGTTGTTCCATATAGCAGCAAGACGAGACCGGAAATTAAATCTATAAAGAAAACCTTTTTACTCTCCGGTGTCCTTTCTGAGGAAATATCAATGCTTTCTATGGTGCTTGATGTTTTTTCCAAACTATCTGAATACGAATTACATATCACCGGTATCAAAGGAAATGAGTTAATGTTGCAGCAATACGCTAACAATCATAGCAATATCCATTGGCACGGTCAATTGCCTTTCAACGTTTACATGGAACTTTTACACCATATCACCTTTCAATTAAGTACACGAGATATTAATTTTCCGGAAAATCAATGTAACTTTCCTTCTAAGATAATAGAAGCCTTGTTTCACAATCGTATAATCATATCTACCATTCATTATCCACAAATTGAAGGAATGAAATATTTTACGGTTAAACCTACCAAAGAGGAGTTCCATAACGGAATAAGAGCTATAGCAGACTTATCTGATGAAGAATTGTTACGTTATGCTAATCAAGGGAATGTTGTGGAACGATTGTTTGGTGTCGAAGTATGGAATCAAGCAATGGCAAAAATAGAGGAATAAAGCATTTACGAATCAAATGAAACTTGTTTTTTACTCGCTTATACTAAACAACCATCAGGCAAATGTGGCTGATGAATTGTGGAATTTGACTGGACATAACTATTACTTTGTGGAACTTGCCAATCTGCAAGCCGAGCATCGGAAAGGAGACTCGTATGATTATAGCGATCGGCCTTATTTGTTGCGGGCTTGGCAATCGAAAAAGAATTACAGTAAAGCAATGGAGTTGGCACAGACGGCAGAATGTTGTGTGTTCTCAGGAGTACAGGCTTTGCCTTTCCAAAAGATACGAATGAAGCGAGGGCTGCTGTCATTCGATATGAGCGAGCGATGGCTGAAACGGGGAGTTTTGAACTTATTTTCACCTGCTATCTTGAAAATGTTCCTCGCCTATCATTTCGGAGGTTGGAGTAGAAAGCCGTTGTATAAACTTTGTTGTAGTGCATTTGCGGCGGCAGACCAGTACAAAGTGGGTACTTATCAGGGACGTTGCTACAAATGGGGCTATTTCACCCGGGTGGAAAAAGTTGATGTTGAAGCATTCTCGGATGTTTCCACATTAAATATCACACCACTTATGTGGTGTTCAAGATATTTAATGTGGAAACATCCGGAACTACCCATCCTTATGGCTGAACGGTTGAAACGGAAAGGGTATCGATTCCGGCTCGATATGTACGGCAGCGGGGAGTATGAAAGTCGTACGAAACAGCTAGCGAAGAATCTAGGTGTGACTGATGTAGTTCGTTTTTACGGTAACATGCCCAACAACGAACTGATGGTCAAGATGCGCTGCCACAGCATATTCCTCTTCACCAGCGACCGCAACGAGGGTTGGGGTGCTGTGGCCAATGAAAGCATGTCCAATGGTTGTGTGTTGGTGGCAAGCGATGGAATAGGAAGTTCTCCATATTTGATCAATGATGGGCAGACGGGATTGTTATTTACCAGTCCCAAGCAATCAAGTAGTTTCAACCGCCCCGATATTGCAGCGTTGGATTCCTTATGCGACAAAGTGGAGTACCTGCTTGCCAATCCACGTAAATGGCAAGATATCCAAAGCCGTTCTACCGCCTTGATGCAGGAACTATGGAATCCCCATATCGCAGCCGAAAGGCTGCTGATCCTAATAAACTGTCTGGAAAAAGGGAAAGATACTCCTTTTGTAGAAGGGCCTTGTTCAAAAACTTAAAGCATACAATTTATATGAAAGTATTACAAACCATCGCTGGGTTTGGTGCATTGTATGGCGGAATAGCCACTTGCACGTATGACTTAATTTTGGCGATGTATAATATCGGTTTTCCTATTGATTTGTTGACTTTGGAAGTGAAAAACAAATCGGATGTATTGATGGGTAAGGGTGAAAATTGGATTAAAGCATTACCAAATGATGCTATAACTCCGTACGAGTATTCAAAGAACATCTCTTCCTATCTACAAAACAATGAGTATGACCTTTATCACACCAATGGGTTATGGATGTATTGCAACCACATCACTTGTTCCGTTGCAAGGCATAAACGTAAACCTTATATTATCACGCCGCATGGAATGCTTTATCCGGAAGCGTTAAAACGCTCTTACTGGAAGAAATGGCCGTTGATACAGTTTTGTTTTCGTAAGGACATCAATCATGCTGATTGTTTGCATGTTACTTGCAAGCCTGAAATGGAGTATGTACGCCAATTTGGATACCGTGGTGCCATAGCTGTTATCCCTAACCCGGCCAATTTGCCTGGTTATCTAAACGAGATTGCGACTAAAAAGCCGTCCTTTCTGGGGTGTAGTCGATTGAGGAAGTTTGGCTTCCTCGGACGACTACACCCCAGAAAGAAAGTTGAAAACCTTCTTTATGGGGTAGCCTTGCTACCTCGTTTACAAGATTATGAATTAGTGATTATGGGCAAAGGAGATGAAATTTACGAACAATTTCTGCGTAGCGAAACGAAACGGCTTGGATTAGAAGATTGTGTTAAATTCTGCGGCTTTATTAACGGTAGGGATAAGTATGAACAATTGGCACAATTATCATGTCTTTTCGTGCCGAGCGACTTCGAGAATTTCGGTATGATTGTAACCGAGGCCTTGTCGGTAGGTACTCCTGTGATGGCTAGTCTTGGTACTCCGTGGGAAGAATTGAACACCATCGGCTGTGGATGGTGGATTGACCGTACTCCCGAAAACATTGCCCAAGTAATGCGACAAGTGATGGAGATGTCTATCCCGGAACTACTCGCCATGGGGGAAAGGGGGCAACAGCTTGTGCAGAAGAAATATACTGCGCCTATGATAGCAATGCAAATGCAACAACTGTATGAATGGCTATTAGGTGAACGTTCTAAACCCGATTTTGTTTATGACTAGCGTAAATCTGTCGAAATATGATAATTCATGGTTCTACATAGGTGCTGGAAAGATGAAAGCGATTATCTGGTATTTCGTAAATGTTTTTTTTATAAATTGCAGTTGGAATCCTTCTTCAAGCCTTAGGATACGGCTGCTTCGTCTTTTTGGAGCCCGAATGGGAAAGGGAGTTGTAATAAAACCTTCAGTCAATATTAAATATCCGTGGAATCTGTCAATAGGAGACTATTCTTGGATTGGTGAAAATGTATGGATAGACAATCTTACCCATGTTGCGATTGGTTCGAATGTCTGTATCAGCCAGGGAGCTATGTTATTATGTGGTAACCATGATTATAAACGCCCGACATTTGACCTCATGGTAAAACCTATTGTTATTGAAAATGGTGCATGGGTTGGTGCTCAATCCACTGTTTGTCCCGGAGTAACAATGCATTCACATAGTGTTCTTACTGTCGGTTCCATAGCCTCTAAAGACTTAATGCCATATTCGATATATCGTGGGAATCCTGCGGTTAAAGTCGCAGAACGGGTAATGTTTGAATCGTAATCAAACTCTTTACCCAAAATCAATTTAATTTAATCTGATGAAAATATCAATAATCACTGCTACATGGAATAGCAGTGCAACTTTGCGTTACACGATGCGGAGTGTGTTGTCACAATCCTATCCAAATATAGAGCATATTATCGTGGATGGTGGTTCAACAGATAGCACAATGGAAATCGTACATGAATTAGAGCCTGAATATCAAGGTAAATTACGTTATATCAGCGGAAAAGACAAAGGAATATATGATGCCATGAATAAAGGTATCGCAATGGCGACAGGCGATATCATAGGAATACTTAATAGCGATGATTTTTATACCAGCGATATTGTGCTTTCAACAGTGGCATCTGCATTTGAAGACGGTAACATAGATGCTGTTTATGGCGATATACATTATGTACAAGACAATGACTTGCAAAAATGTACCCGTTATTACTCTTCGAAACTTTTTCATCGCCGTTGGATGCGTCTCGGCTTTATGCCCGCCCATCCGAGTTTTTATTGCCACAAAGAAATATATGAGAGATACGGCGGCTTCAATTTGTCATACAAAATTGCTGCTGATTTTGAATGTCTGTTACGATTAATATTCGTCCATAAAATACGACTCCGATACATCCCAATGGATTTTGTAACAATGCGTACAGGAGGAGCATCGACCAGTGGATTGTCCAGCCATAAACAAATTTTGCGAGATCACCAACGGGCATTCAAGGATAATGGAATTTACAGTAATGTTTTGCTTGAATCGTTGAGATACATTTACAAAATATATGAGATCATCGAAACTAAAGTTTCACGAAATAATACATCACAAATTTGATATTTATATGAAGACAGCTTTAATTACCGGTATCACCGGACAGGATGGATCATATCTTGCTGAATTGCTTTTAGAAAAAGGATATGACGTGCATGGTACTATACGTCGTTCATCGGTAGACTATCGTGAGCGTATTGCACATTTGGAAGGGCATCCTAACTTCCACCTCCACTATGCTGACTTGGGCGACTCGATGAGCATCTTACAGGTGGTGAAAAAAGTAAAGCCAAACGAAATATACAACCTCGCCGCACAAAGTCATGTACAGGTGTCGTTTGACTCCCCAGAGTTTACCGCTGATGTCGATGCCACCGGCGTACTACGCATTTTGGAAGCTGTGCGCCAATGTGATCTGACTGATACCTGCCGTATCTATCAGGCTTCCACGTCAGAGCTATACGGCAAGGTAGAAGAAGTACCCCAGAATGAGAATACTCCTTTCCATCCCTATTCTCCCTATGCCGTAGCGAAACAGTATGGGTTCTGGATTACTAAAGAATACCGCGAAGCGTACAACATGTTCTGCTGTTCAGGTATTCTGTTCAACCACGAGTCGGAACGCCGCGGAGAAACGTTCGTTACCCGCAAGATAACCCTTGCCGCTGCACGTATAGCCCAAGGCAAGCAGGATAAATTGTATTTAGGTAACTTGTCATCGCTCCGTGACTGGGGCTATGCCAAGGATTACGTGGAGTGCATGTGGCTGATCCTCCAAAACGACAAGCCGGAAGATTTTGTCATTGCCACCGGCGAGCAGCATTCGGTACGTGAGTTCTGCCAATTGGCTTTCCGATATGCCGGAATCGAACTGCGTTTCGAGGGTGAAGGTGAAAACGAAAAAGGCATCGACTGCAAGAGCGGTAAAGTACTTGTCGAGGTTTCTCCCGACTTCTACCGCCCAACCGATGTGGTAAATCTTTTGGGAGACCCGTCGAAAGCGAAACGTGAACTGGATTGGAATCCGCAGAAGACATCGTTTGAGCAACTTGTAAAAATCATGGTGGATGCCGATATGGCAAAAGTGGCCGTTGAACGTGCATCGCAACAGGTAAGAACCAACCTTGCCGAATATCTCGAAAAAGGAATCGTAAAATAATCGAGAAAACAATGGAGAAGAACGCAAAAATCTATGTGGCAGGACACCGTGGAATGGTAGGCTCTGCCATTGTACGGGAACTGCAACGCCAGGGATATACGAATATCATCACACGCACGCACAAAGAATTGGACTTGACTCGCCAGGAAGCCGTGGAACGCTTCTTCGCCGAAGAAAAGCCCGAATATGTATTCCTCGCCGCAGCAAAGGTGGGCGGTATCATCGCCAACCAATCGGCATTGGCGGACTTCATGTACGAGAACATGATACTGGAGATGAATGTCATCCACTCGGCATGGCGCAATGGTTGCAGGAAGCTGGAGTTTCTCGGTTCATCGTGCATATACCCGCGTATGGCACCCCAGCCGATGCCTGAAAGCTGCCTGCTAACCTCCGAACTGGAAAAGACCAACGAGGCATACGCATTGGCAAAAATCTCTGGATTGAAATACTGCGAGTTTCTCAACCGCCAGTACGGCACGGACTATATCAGCGTGATGCCCACCAATCTCTATGGGCCGAATGACAACTACCACCCCGAGCACAGCCACGTGTTACCGGCGCTTATCCGTCGCTTTCATGAGGCGAAGGAAGCGGGCTTGAAAGAGGTGACCTGCTGGGGTGACGGTAGCCCGTTGCGAGAGTTTCTCTATGTGGATGATTTGGCCAATCTCTGCGTATTCTTGATGAACAACTATTCGGGGTACGAGACAGTAAACGCCGGAACAGGAAAGGAACTGACCATAAAGGCACTGACAGAATTAGTGGCAAAGATAATCGGCTACACCGGCGAGATATGCTGGGACACCTCACGGCCGAACGGTACCCCCCGCAAGCTGCTTGACGTTTCGAAAGCGACTTCGCTCGGATGGACATACAAGACGGAACTGGAGGAAGGCATCCGTCTTTCCTACGAGGATTTCTTAAACAACCCGATGAGGGCGGAAAGATAACTTTCACAACATAATCATGCAAATCATACTCTTATCCGGCGGTTCAGGTAAAAGGCTGTGGCCGCTTTCAAACGAATCCCGCTCCAAACAATTCCTCAGACTGCTTCCTTCCCCGGACGGAGGCAGGGAATCTATGGTACAGCGTGTCTACGACAGATCAAGGAATCGGGACTTTCCTGCCCGGTTACAATCGCTACAAGTGTATTTCAAAAGGATGCCATCACCAATCAGCTCGGTGAGGATGTGACTGTCGTCACCGAACCTAGCCGTAGGGATACCTTCCCTGCAATCTGTCTCGCTTCCGCCTATTTGGAGAAAACAGCGAAATGCGACAAGAATGAAACAGTCATTGTTATGCCATGCGACCCGTATACGGAAGAGCAGATCGGAAGAGCGTTATTTTCAAACTATAGCGGAAATGGCGGAAGCAGTGCAGAATAATGTGGCTGATCTTGTACTGATGGGCATAAAGCCCACCTATCCGTCCGCCAAATACGGTTATGTGATACTTCAAAAGCATCGCAAAACAGACGGAATATATGAAGTGGAGCGTTTTATGGAAAAGCCGGATGTCGCCACTGCTGAAAGATTTATCGCAGATGGCGCATTTTGGAATGGCGGCGTGTTCGCTTTCTGTCTCGGATATATGATTGACATCGTAAAGAGTTATCTCGCATACGATATTTTTGAGGAGGTACGCCTCCGATATGAGGAACTGCCAAAGATCAGCTTTGACTATGAGGTGGTGGAGAAAGCGAAGTCTGTGGCTGTCGTTCCATACGACGGGGAATGGAAAGATCTCGGCACATGGAACGTGCTTACTGATGAACTGAAAGAGCGTTGCATCGGTAACGTGGTGATGGACGAGAAATCTGAAAACACCCATGTGATCAACGAATTGGAAATACCTGTCATGTGCATCGGTGCCAAAGACATGGTAATAGCCGCTTCATGGCGATGGCATCCTGGTTTCAGAGAAAGGGAGGAGCGAGCACATCAAGACATATGCGGACCGCTTGCAATGCCACCCGATGTACGAGGAGCGTCGCTGGGGAGAATATAAGGTTATCGATACGGTGAGTTTTCCTGACGGATATGAGATCCTTACCAGGCAGTTAAAGATAAAAGCCGGTAAGAGCGTAAGCTATCAGGCTCACCGCTATCGCGATGAAGTCTGGACATTCATTGATGGCGAGGGTATGCTGGCTCTTGATGGGAAAATGACTAGAATCGGCCGTGGAGACACCGTCTGTATTAGGAAGGGCATGAGACATGCCGTCAAGGCCATGACCGATCTGCTCTTTATTGAGGTACAGTCAGGAGATCTGCTCGTGGAGGAAGATGTCGAAAGGTTCGATTGGAACTGGAAATCATAAAAAAAGGAATCAATAGGTCATGATGAAAAAATGGTATGCCCTGAAGGTTTTCTATAACCGTTTTTCGGAAATCAAGGCCACATTGTCACGTGACGGGATTGAGAGTTATATCCCGATGAAAACCAGAAGCTATCCGCAACCGGATGGGGAAGTCGTGATCAGGCGGGTTCCGCTTGTCGCCATGTTGATGTTCCTGCGTTGCGATGATGACTATATCTCTTCCTTGAATTCGATTCTCGATGAGAAAGCCATGGTGTATCATCGTCCCGGTACCCAGATTCCAGCTTCCATTCCGGATGAAGAGATGGACATGTTCATCATGCTCACTTCTTCCATGGAGGACGGTTTCGAACAGATACCGTATGATGACAATCTCGTGAAGAACGCCGAAAAATACCGGGTGACAGGTGGGGAATATGCTGGGGTAGTGGGATATTACAAACGTATCAAAAAGAACAAACGGCTGGTTGTTCCTTTTGAAGGCTTGCTGATATTGGTCGCCACCAATTATATTCCCAAATGTTATTTACAGGAAATAGTATAGTGATAATCAGTGCAAGCAGATATAGAGTCTAATTTTATGAGTAAACACGCATAATAGCAGAATTCGGATATGTACATAACTGCCAGCAATTTCAGACACCTTTAAAAGATGCTGTTACCAAGTTTCGCAGATATGGAAATGAAATCTTTACTACATATTCCTTTAAAGAAAGGCGGCTTGAATATATGAGGTATGGCTACAATTCAAATAACCTTTATACCCCAACCGAGAAACATAAAATACTTCTTGATTGGGGTCATTTTTTAATATAATTTCCGGTCGTGTAATCGCCGGTAGAAGCAATATACAGGGATTTCGAATATGCCTTTTTCGGTAACTACAAATCGATTATGCGATTTCCCTCACTTAATCCCTCAACCTCCCTCTCTTGAATTTTTCCAATCCTTTCTCCCAAATATTTTTTATTTTTCCCTTCGGGATTTTTCTTTAATCCAAAAAATATTCTTACCTTTGTTCAAAGAAGAGTTATACTCATGAGTATGAGGCTGTAAAATATTGAAATTAGCACAATCTCCAAATCGTTACCCGAAACTTTTTAAAACTTCTATAAGCGTTTGTCTTTCAAATCAATCTGTCAATAAGATAAGAATTTGAAGTAAAATAAATACAACCGCTTATGATAACAAGACTATTATTATTGGCAATGCTCCTGCCGCTAGCCGGCCTGTCACAGGTGCAGGCGCAGGCAGACGGACGCTACATTGAAGTGACCGGGACATCCGAGATTGAGATCGTGCCGGACAGGATTCACTACATTATCGAAATCCGTGAATACTTCGAGGAGGAGTTTGATGGCAGGTCCAAACCGGAGGAATATCGTACAAAGATCTCTTTGGACCGGATCGAACAGGGACTGCGGGAAGTGCTGCATGACGCGGGTATCTCTCCGAATGCCGTCCGTACGCAGGAGATCGGTGATTATTGGCGTAAGCAAGGGCAGGACTTTCTGGTGGCCAAGACCTTCGATATTACGTTACTGGATTTCAAACAGATTGATGAAATCCTCAAACGTATGGATACCAAAGGCATCCATACCATGCGCATCGGTGAACTGGAAAACAAGGACATGTTGTCCTACCATCAAAAAGGAAAAATCGCAGCCTTGAAAGCGGCGCAGAGGAAAGCATCCTATCTGGTGGAGGCATTGGGTAAAAAATTGGGACCGGTAATACGTATTGTAGAAGACGAAGCAGGTAGCAGCCTTCCTTTCTCACAGAGTAACGTGCTGTCCTCCAATGTCGTTTCATTTGATAGTTTCCGTACAATTAAAAAGAAATACTCTATGCTTGTGCGGTTTGAGATTGCGGATTGAAAGGAATCGTAACTGCCTGAATATAAGGAATAATGTCGTATACTGCCATTGCCTTCAATAACTTGGTATGAAATTCGAGGAGGATCTTGAATCTAAATTCCAATGTTCTACCATATCGGATATTCATAAATAAACAAGCCAACCTATTCTACCACATAAAGTAATAAGTTGGCTTGTTCTAAATTAATAACATAAATAAAGCCAAGGCATTATAGTCATCATTAACAGCATCAATAACAAAACATAAAGCAATATCCGTAGTGTATGGTTCGGGCATTTCTTTGTAACAAAAGCCGATACCATCTTTATGTGTAACAAGATATGAATGGCAAGCAGAGTGACCAATACAACTCCCGCCCACAAATGAATATTACCCCAATCATGCCTTCCCAAGCCCAGCAAATGTGAACACCATGGGGTAGCGTCTTGGAATCTTACAGCATGGCGGGAAGGAATTACTATTTCCAATATGAAGCCACTTATACTTACCAAAGCCATTGCCATCAGCATGACAAAGTCTATGATAATATTAAGCGGCATCTTATTCTTTCCGGACATCATTCTTTATGGCTATGTCCATGACATTCATGATGATGTTCATGGGATGAACAGCCCACTCCCGAATCTGTAAGTTTCCCGCTTAAATAATCAGCGGCAACTTCCAATAGATTACCCGAACAGCCTCTTATGACTTTGATATGGTGGGACGTAAGTACATTCAAGGCACCTTGCCCCATATTTCCTGCCAGCATAACGCTGACTCCCATGTTTTCCAATTCTCCTGCGATATTGGATTTACATCCGCATCCTTGCGGAGAAGGAATAGTCTCGCTACTTAGAATCTGGTTGTTTTGTCCTACTGTCAGGATTGTGTAATACTCACAATGACCGAAATGGTTATCGACTACATTGTCTCTGGTCGGAATAGCAATTTTCATCATAATCTCATTTTTATTAATGTTAATATTACTTGCGCTTAAGTCATCGGAGTGGCATACCGGACATTCCATCTTGCGGATTTTAAGCGTGGGATTGATATTGTTGAATAAGAAACCGCATGCTCCGCAACGGAACCATTCACTGTCTGTGTACGCTGCTCCGCCTTCTATCATAATGGTAACACCACGAACCAATGCCTTGGCAATCTTTTGCCTTGCGCTGACATATATCCGACTTAGTGTCGGACGTGATACTCCCATTGAAACAGACGCTTCCTGTTGGGTTTTCATTTCATAATCGCATAACCGTATCGCCTCATACTCTTCAAAATGCAAGAATATGGTATTCTTACAACAACCGTTCAGACCTATGGGCTTGAATCCTGCGGCAGCGGGCATGTCATTAACTTTACGGATATTTTTAGGACGTGGTGACATTATATATATTGTTTCTGCTTGCAAATATAATGAACAAATGCTCAAAATAAAAACAATAGTTCCTCTTTTTTAAACCAAAATTACTTCCGAAATGAAGCCACATGCCGAACGGCATATAAATGAAAGCCGCCTTTCTGTAAAATACAGAATTCCGCCTATGTCCGCAGGTAGAATCCTATTCCCCGGAAGTATTCCCTCTTACACCAACTCCCGCCAGTCAACCCCGCCATTGTTCCTTTTCCCCCCTTTTTTCAAAGGTCGCGGGTTCCCATCTTCATCCAGGTTCTCTTCCAGCAGTTTATTCACGGCTTCCTCATTCCCTACCTGGGAAATGAAAAGATCGAACAGACTGGTATTGCGGATAGCGAACAGCGTCCGTGCGGCACTGCTCCTTTTGTCCGCATCCTGATCCGCCCCGTTCACCCTCATCAGCACATCCCCGACAAGGCTGAACTCCTCCAGCGTAACCGCCTGCGTAATCACTTCCGTTTCCGGTAATGCGCTGTCCAGTTCTTCCTGCTCCTTCCGAAGGAGTTCCATCTCCTCCAGCGGAAGCAGACATTCCACATCCTCTTCCCGGATTTCCTCATCCTCACCGATATAGTCCGTCCCCTGTTCCAGCGGCTGACTCATATAGGGGGCCGCCGTCTTCCCGGCGTTCTCGTCAAGATAGACAAAGCGTGTCTTTCCCATCACTTCTTTCTCATCCGCCGGCTCCGGTGACATCGATATCATTTGTTCTCTTTTCGCCGGCGTGTACAGCAGGTCACACAGCTCACGTACTTTTTTCTTTTGTTCCCATACCTTATATAACAGGTAAGCGGCACAGCCGACCCTCACCGACAGATAGACGAGTCCTTCCATACCATCATTTCTTTAAATTTTCGATGACACGTCTCATCAATGATATCCCGGTACTTCTCCATATGCTCCGCCAACACATTGTTCACGAACGTGGGTACAGATATTCCCGGCGCAATGACAGGAAGGATCCCGGTCAATGTCTCATACAAGGATTCATCAATATAGGTTTGTCTCCTGGCTCCGGTCATTTTCCGGGTCAGGAACATTTCTCTGTAAGCACTCGCATTTTCCATGCCTTTCAATAAATCTTTGTTTTCCATATCTTCTTGCTTGAATTGTTTCAAAACCGGACTGGCTTGCAGACCGGTCGTTTCCTCTACCGAAGTCCCGATAGCGTCCGTTTCCGGAATCCCGCTATTGGACAAGGCTTCAATCAGGGTTTCCCCTAAATTTTCCGGAATATCCATCTTTGCGAAATCAGGAAAGAAATCCGCATCGTCAGGGTGTTCTTTGAATTCTGCCGGAAATACGGTTTCCATATAAGTCGTATCACGGACTGACTTCCTCATATCCGTTTGTATCGGGGGGAGAGCCCCGCCTTTCCTCAACCGGTTCCTGCCTGCTTTCATTTTAAGTACCTTGTACAGCAAATATGTTACAAACAGCAGGACTGGATAAATAAACAGATGTTCCATAATCTAATGCGAATTTTGGGTACTCAAGCGAACCATTTCATCCAATTCTTTTTCATACACTTCCAAATGATGGTCAAGCACGTTGTCCAGAAAAGCGGGAACAGTCATGCCGTCACTGAGCAACGGCAGAATCCGTGCAAACCTACGGTAGGTGTCATAACAGATATAAGTCTGCTTTCGATGGACGGCAATCTTACGGTTGAGAAAATTTTTTCGGTACTCTTGTATCTTCTCCGGAAGTGAGATTCCGCTTCCAGCCGGCTCGCGGGAAACAGGAAGCGGTTTGTCCGCATCTTCCCGTACGGACGGGAAAATATCGGTTTCCCTTGTGGTCTTTTCTTCCGCAAAAGGAGTCTTAGGAGTGCCCTCGGCATCCGTACCGTTGGCCATGAACTCTTTCAACCGTTCCTCATTGACATTGAATACGCCCCTTTTTTTCATGTCTTGTCGGATTTAAGATGGATAATCCGTTCGATCTCCCCGGCCAGCACATCCATATTGCTCCCTTTCAACAACTTTTCCGAAGGTGGAAAGTAGGTGCTTCTGAAAAATGTCTGCCCGCCGGAGGAGGTCTCTTTGTTATAACGTTCCATGTCCGGCATGACCGTCGAGAGCGTCTTCAGACCGATCTTCTCAAAAATCTCGTTATAGTGACGGTAAACCTCCCTGGAGACACGTCCGTCAATCTTGTTCCAGAATAGTAGGATCTCTTTTAACGGTGCTTCAGGATATTGCCGGATGAAATCCCGGAGCGTCGCCACGAAAGACAGGCTGCTCTGCATGACCATCCGGTCCTGCACGACCGGCGTAAACACATAGTCCATGTTGATGATGGCCTCAAGGATTCCCGGAGTATTCACCGTTCCGGGCAAATCAAAGAAAAGGATATCACTGTTCCCCGATAACCGGTCTGCCGTTTCCAGCACTTTGCCGGGCCCGGAGGTAAGGACCGGATAGGCTTTCTTCCCCGTCCGTTCATACTGCCTGCACAACAACTGTTGGAGGAACTCGCTTCTCTCGACGTTTTTCATGTCACGGGAACGTAGCGCCTGGATGCTGAACTGGGGATAGTCGCAATCTATAACCGCGACATTCTTTCCCTTCACGTAGTGGAAATAACTGGCAAGCAGCACCGTCATGGTGGACTTGCCCACACCGCCCTTCTGGTTGCTCAAGGCGATGAATGTGCATCGTTTGCTCATAAGCTTTCGAATTGTGGGTTAATAATCGTTTTAATGTTCTCGCTATTTCTTCTTTTCAACGGCTTGTCGGGTTCATGGGACATGGCACGGTACGGATGGCATATTCCGGCCTTGTTATCACTACAGAATAACCTCCTCATAAGATATGAGGGGCTTGTCTCCCTACCGGATGATGGCACAATATTACCGTCATACTTGAAAAACGGAAGATTGTCATATCGGTACAGGCTGTCATGCCTGTACCCTCCCGGCATCTTGTCACCAAATGGCCGTATCATTGTATTTTCTCTTTTCATGGTTATCATTCCGTTTTTTTCTCTTGACACAATAACATAATATTTTAAAAACATGACGTGGACAGAGGATGATCTGCCGGTAACACGGGTATATTTTATCAGCACATCGGAAGATTGTTTCCCTGTCACAGTCCAAAAGTAACGGCTATTTCCAAGATTTCCGCCAATATTGCCTCGCTCTGACATCAGATGTCGTCAGATGTCATCAAATGTCATACTTATCCCTGTTTTACAGCTTGTTGCGTTCTTCTATTTTTGCAAAGTCAGAATCACGCAATGGAGGAAGAAGGACTTCACGGACCACGGTATGCCGCAAGCGTCGCGCAGCAATCCGACCATAGGAGGATTCTCTGTTCAAGCGAACAGAGCAAGTTGTGTCCTTGTCGGACAAAAAGTCTTTTGTCCGACAAGAACCAACTTGCCCGCCCAGAGGGGCGGGGGAATCCGCTCCAAAGTCGCGGATTCTGGAAGAGAAAAAAGTACAAACCAAAAATCTCATGTGTATGGAGAAAACAACAGGGACAAGGACGGGCAGAAAGCCTAAAAATGATCCGGCGGACCACAAGTACAGTTTCCGCCTGAACGCCGAGGAGAACACAAGATTTGAACAGTTGCTGGCGGATTCAGAAGCCGGCAACCTCACGCTGTTCATCAAGAAATCCATCTTCTCGGGACAGATAAAGGTCGTGAAAATAGACAAGGCGACGATGGACTATTACATCAGGCTGACAGAATTCCACAAACAGTTCCAGGCTGTCGGCAACAACTACAACCAGGTGGTACGTGCCTTGAAGAACAATTTCGGGGAGAAACGGGCGAGGGCATTGCTCTATAAGTTGGAAAGATTGAGTCTTGAGCTGATGCTCGTCTGTAAAAAGGTCATGGCGCTAACCCAGGATTACGAGCGGAAATGGTTGCAAAAATAAGCCATGGCATGAGTCTTTACGGAGCACTTGCTTATAACTATGAGAAGGTAGCGGCTGGTACGGCTAAGATCCTTTCCGGTAACCGTATGATTTCCGACCGGCTCGGATTGCCAAGCGAGGACATGCGCTTGGCATTGCTCTCTTTTGAGAATTACCTGCTGGCAAACCGCAATACGGAGAAACCCGTCCTGCACATTTCCCTTTCCCCAGCACCGGAAGACCGGCTGACCGACGGGCGGCTGGCAGAACTGGCGGAACGTTATATGCAGAAGATGGGGTATGGGAATCAGCCTTACATCATCTACAAACATGCCGATACACACAATACCCATATCCATATTGTCAGTGTCTGTGTGGATGAACAGGGGAAAAAGATCAGCGATGCCTACGAGCATAGGCGTTCCATGACCGCCTGTCGGGAGCTGGAAGTGGATTTCGGTCTGCGAAACGGAGCGGATGCGGAAAAGCGGAATCCAAAAGCGGAACTAAGAAAGGTGGACGCTTCCTTGGGAGATGTCCGCCATCAGGTAGGTAATACCCTTAAAGCCGTATTGGAAAGCTACCGTTTCCAAACCTTCGGGGAATACAATGCGCTGCTTTCCACGCTCAACATCGAGGCAAAACAGGTCAGGGGAGAATACAACGGTACACCATATATCGGTATTGTATATTCGGTCACGGATGATACCGGCAAGGTTGTCAGCCCACCGTTCAAAAGTTCCCGATTTGGGAAACGCTTCGGAAATGAACAGTTGGAAAAGCGGATGCTGATGAATCTGAAAGCTCTCAAAGACGGGAAATGGGCCCCCTCCATACAGGCGGACATCGTTCGTGCCTTGCGGCAGGCGGATTCACAGAAACGGTTTGTGGAACTGCTCGGGCAAAGGCGTATTGATGTGGTTTTCCGCAAGAATGAGCGGGGACGTATCTATGGTGTCACCTTCATTGATCACAACCATCGGGAGGTGTTTAACGGCTCACGCATGGGCAAGGAGTTTTCTGCCAATGTGTTCAACGACTATTTCAAATGGTTGGAAAACATACCCGAAAAGGAACGGGGCGGACATTCCGCTACAGAACTTTGGCAGCATCACCGTCACGAATCCTCTAGCACGCTCGAACTGGCGGCAGGCATTCTCTCCTTGGAAACCAATCCGCGGGATTACGAGGAGGAAGCCTTTGCACGCCGCATGAAGAAAAAAAAGAAGACCGGACGCAAGCGTGGCATTTAGACAAAACAAGTATCAACCCATTTATATATAATTCTTATGCAGCAGGAAGATGATTTGAGGGCACTTTCCAAGATTATGGAATTCGGAAGGGCCGTGAGTATTTTTCTTTTGGTGGTACACGTCTATGTGTACTGCTATCCGAGTATCACCGCATGGCACTTGAACCTTGAGGTGATAGACCGGATTCTGGTAAACTTCAACAACACGACCGGAATTTTCAACTGTATTCTCTGGAGCAAACTGTTGGCAGTGCTTCTGCTGGCCGTTTCCTGTCTGGGTACGCACGGGGTCAAAGGTGAAAAGATAACCTGGCCTAAAATTTATGCGGCGTTGGTGGCAGGATGCGCATTGTTTTTTCTGAACTGGTGGCTTCTTGAACTGCCATTGCCACACATGGCAAATACCGCATTCTATATTTTTACTCTTACGGCAGGCTATCTCGCCCTGTTGATGTCGGGGTTATGGATGAGCCGCCTTTACAGGCACAACCTCATGGAAGATGTGTTCAATATGGAAAATGAGAGTTTCATGCAGGAAACCCGACTGATGGAGAATGAATATTCGGTAAACCTCCCGACGAGATTCTATTATAAAAAGCGCTGGAATAACGGATTTGTCAATATTGTCAATATTTTCCGTGCCTGCATGGTTATCGGGACACCGGGCAGCGGCAAATCTTATGCGATAGTCAACAGTTACATACGCCAGCTTATAGCCAAAGGCTTTGCGATTTACATCTACGATTACAAGTTTGATGACCTGTCCACCATCGCCTATAATTCTTTGTTGAAGAATATGGACAAGTACGAGGTTAAGCCCCGGTTCTATGTCATAAATTTCGACGATCCATGCAGGTCTCACCGGTGCAATCCCATCAATCCGGAATTCATGACGGACATTTCCGACGCGTACGAGGCAAGCTATACGATAATGCTCAACCTCAATCGCACCTGGATCGAAAAGCAGGGGGACTTCTTCGTGGAGTCTCCTATCATTCTGCTTGCGGCAATAATCTGGTATTTAAAGATTTACAAAAACGGTATTTACTGTACGTTTCCCCATGCGGTAGAACTGCTCAACAAACCCTACTCAGACCTGTTCACCATTCTGACCTCTTATCCGGAGCTGGAAAACTATCTTTCTCCCTTCATGGACGCATGGAAGGGAAATGCCCAGGACCAGCTCCAAGGCCAGATAGCCTCGGCTAAAATACCCCTTACGCGCATGATCTCCCCACAACTCTACTGGGTGATGACCGGTAATGATTTTTCATTGGATATCAACAATCCGAAAGAGCCCAAACTGCTCTGCGTGGGCAACAATCCGGACAGGCAGAACATTTATTCGGCAGCGCTCGGATTATATAATTCCCGTATCGTCAAGCTTATCAACAAGAAAAAACAGCTTAAATGCGCCGTTATCATCGACGAGCTTCCCACCATCTATTTCCGTGGGCTTGACAACTTGATCGCGACGGCGAGAAGCAACAAGGTGGGCGTGCTTCTGGGTTTTCAGGATTTCAGTCAATTGACACGTGACTACGGAGAAAAAGAATCCAAGGTCATCCAGAACACGGTGGGGAATATTTTCAGCGGACAGGTGGTCGGTGAAACCGCAAAAACGCTTTCAGAGCGCTTCGGCAAGGTGCTTCAGCAACGTCAGTCCGTATCCATCAACCGTCAGGACGTATCCACCTCCATCAACACACAGCTAGACTCGCTCATTCCCGCATCAAAGATCGCCAACCTCTCACAAGGCACGTTTGTCGGGGCTGTGGCGGATAATTTTGATGAGAGGATAGAGCAAAAAATATTTCATGCCGAAATTGTCGTGGACCATACCAAGATCAGCGCGGAAGAAAAGGCTTATCAGAAAATCCCGGTCATCAACGACTTCAAGGACAGGAACGGTAACGACATCATGATGCAACAGATACAACGCAATTACGACCAGATCAAGGCGGATGCGCAAGCTATTATCAATGAGGAGATGCGTCGCATCAAAAATGACCCTGAACTCCGTAAACGACTGGGTCTGGAAGATAAGAAAGGAAAGAACCCCGACAAATCATGACAAGTGGAGGGGTAATTGAAGAAATTATACCCCGACTGATCGGATTATTGAAAAAGATGCCGTATATTTGAAACTTGAAATAGAGAAATAAGGCCGGTCTCGACAATTGGGACCGCCATTATTATACATAAGTCGCAAGACGTCTCGAACAGGAATCTGACAAATTCAAAAACACAGAGGCTATTGCGTGAGGCTTATGCTATACCTTATAGCATGAGCCCATGCGGGTTTCTGTGTTGGGCTTTGTCAGAGCCTCTGTTCGAAATAAGCATGGGTTTCATGCTTTTTTAACAAGAGGTATGGCAAAAATTCAAGTTATCATGGCACTCACTTTGGACGGGTTCCTTCCGCATGAAGACGAGATGCTTATGCGATGGGTGAGGGAAAACAAACGGTATGGTTTCCCACGCTGGCAGCGACAGGCCACATTCCACATCTACCCCCATTACGGTTTGATGGACTTGCTGAATGTAAAGGAAAAGCATGACAAGGATTGTATTTATCTGGCAGGAGTGGGAGATGGAGGAAGTGCGGAATATGCCGATGGACTTTTTCGGTATAATCTGGTGGATGAGACAGTACTTTTTCTGCTGCCTCTTTCTTATGGTGGTGGAATCCCCTTGACGGGAGAATTCCGGTCTGCCCGCTGGAAACTTCTTGGCTGCAAAACTTTCTCCAACGGAATCTGCCGGCTTATGTATAAACGAAACGGATGAAGATGCTATCTCAACCCATACCTTTCCATTTTCTTGTATAGCGTCGGACGGCTCATCCCCAACATTCTCGCCACACGACTGATCTTACCTCCACATTCTTCCAGAATCTTCCTTATTAGTTCTTTCTCTTCTGCTTCTTCCATCAAGCCTTTTTTACATTTTTCGCCTGTCCTACAGATGGTCGCATTAAGATTCAGATCTTTATGGGTTAACAATGGAGATACCGCCAACAGGACAGCACGTCTTATCCGGTTGTCAAGTTCACGCACATTGCCCGGCCATGAGTGGGAAAGCATGGAGATTTTGGCTTGTTCGGTAAAACCGGAGGTCTCCACACGTATCTCTTCTGAATGTTGCTCACGAAAGAAGTCAGCCAGTGGCAATATATCTTCCGGGCATTCGGAGAGAGAGGGCTGGCGTATCTCAAACTCGGCGAGACGGTAGTACAGGTCCTCCCGGAAACGTCCCTCCCGTATGGCACGCTCCATATCCTCGTTGGTGGCCGACAATATCCGTACATCGGCTTCAAGTTCTTTGCGGCTGCCCACTGGACAATACACTCTTTCCTGTAATACCCTGAGCAGCAGTGTCTGCATTTCGGGAGGCATGTTTCCGATCTCGTCAAGGAAGAGCGTACCGCCCTTGGCCGTCTCAAAATAGCCGGCAGTATCCTTTTTCGCATCGGTAAATGCCCCCTGCACGTGACCGAAGAACTCAGATGCGGCAAGTTCCCCCCGGATACAACCACAGTTCACCGCCACAAAAGGCTTGTCCTTACGCCCGCTATGCTGTTGGATCAGCTGTGCGACAGATTCTTTTCCGCTACCGTTCGGTCCAAGGATCATGACGGAACAATTCAAAGGAGCCACACGACAAGCTATCCGCTCGGTCTCCCGGACCGCCCCGCTAAGCCTTTTCATTAATGATTTCTTCGGGGGAACGGAAACTGGCAGACCGATCAATCCCCGTAACAGTTCCATCAGTAACTCCTCGTGGACAGGCTTGGGCAAGTAGTCCTTTGCGCCCAATTTGACGGCACGCACCGCATCTGCAATGGAGGCATGTTCGGTCATCACCACAAAAGGGATATGTAACCCTTGGGAGATGCTCCATTCCAGTAAACTGATGCCATCCCCTTCGGGAAGGCGGACATCCGTCAGTACCAGCGCCACGTTATTCCCCTTGATTTTCCGGCGTGCCGAAGGCTCATCTATGGCCGTCAATACCCTGTAACCGGCTTTCTGTAGCCATCTCTCAAGAATATCGCAAAGAATCAGGTTGTCCTCCACGATCAATAAAGTCTTTTTCATCCCCGTCATTTTTCTTTCTTAATTCATTATTTACTTCGTCTATCAGTAACCGTATCTGTTTCATAATTCTCATCGTGTACTCTCTGACCGTCTCGTCGCTCGAGGTCTTGTCATGCAGGAGCTTCCGATAACCGAACAGTACATCGTTGGCCCCTAACAACTCCCAGACCGGAGCCATCCGATGTACGATCCTCCGCATGGCTTCCCGATCGTTTTCTCTTAAAGCCTCCTCCAGTTCGGCAAGATCCTTTTCTGACTCTTTTGCGACAAGACCGAACATATGACGACGGTCGTCCGTACTTTCCATCAGGCGGGAATAGTCGAACGGAGACATGCCTGCACTTCTGCCCTCCGTAACGGAGGAGATAAAGGCCAGCAGTCCTTTTGAAGAGAAAGGCTTATGTATGCAACCGCAAAAACCGGACTTCATATACACGCCCGAGTCCCCGTCCCCCCGTGCCGTCATGACAGCGACCGGAACGGTACGGGAATTTCCGATATCCGAGTTACGCAGTAATCTCAACAAGCCGAAACCATCGGTCACGGGCATCTGTATATCTGTCAATACCAAATCATAATCCAAGCGGTCGAGTGCTAGAATGGCTTCTTTTGCATTTTGACAGGTCGTGCATTCCACCCCGTTGCGCCCGAGCATGTCTTCCGTTATTTTCAGAAGGATGCTGTCATCATCCACTACCAGTACATGTTTGGGAAGTATCGTCGCAGATTGTACCGGAAGCTCCTCTGTTTCCGGTTCTCCTGTCGTTTCCGAAAGGGGAAACGACAGGCAGAATGTTGTACCTTTACCTGGTCGGCTCTCTACTTCAATGCTTCCGTCCAGTACCTTTACAAGAGCTTTCGTGATAAAAAGCCCAAGACCGAAACCTTCCGAGTTTATCTCCTGCGCCGCACGCTCGAACGGACGGAAGACACGTTCCAATGTCTCCTCGTCCATACCGATACCGGTATCACCGACCTCCACATATAATCTTCCCGCCATGTACTCGGTATGGAAACGGATCGTACCCGACAGGGTGAACTTGATGGCGTTTGTCAGCAGATTGTCCAATATTTGTTCCAATTTGTCTGCGTCTCCTCTCACTGTAATATCACCGACATTCTTATGCCGGTGCTCGAACAGCAAGGCCCGGCCACCCGCTTTGCGGGCATATTCCTTCGATATGTTGTCAAGCAAGTTGTTTAGACGGAAAGGAACCTCGTTACGGGTATCCTTGGTCTCATTGATCTTATAAACATCCATCAGGTTGTTCACCAGATTCAGTATATGGCGGCAGGAATGGCGGATGTTCTCCAGATAGCCTTCCCGTTTTTTCTTTTCACGGGTTTCCGAGGCCAGTTCCACGCAGTTGTTGATATTACCCAATGGTCCTCGTATATCGTGCGAGATGGTCAGGATGATCTGTTTACGCATACCGAGCAGTTCCTCGTTCTCACGGTTTATCCTTTGGAGCTGTGCCCGCCCTTCCCTTTCTTTCCTGATGTCATGCCGTATGATCAGGAACGAGATGAATAGCAAGGAGGAAGCAGAGACGATTACCAAGACAAACAGTTTGAAAGAAAAATCTCCGGCTTCCGTGATTTTTTCCTCACGACTGATGAACGCCGCCTGCGCTTGCCCGTCAAGATGGGTGATGAGTATTTGCAACTTCTGGTTCAAGGCCTTATTCTGTATGCGCAGACTGTCGGTATACATGTCTATCCGGCGTTCACGTTCCTCTTGCATGGCGATCAGCTTCTCATTCAAATCTTGCAGTCCTTTCGATGGCTCGAAGACCTGTACGCTCCTTTTCCCTCCGAACCAACCGGCAATCCCTTTTTTCTTTTGGGTGACTGTCCGGGTACGAACCGCTTCCCTGATAACAATAGGCAGACGATTTGCGAGCAGGCTGTCCGCTTCCCCCTGTCTGGTAATGGTCTCCATAATGCGGAGCAGATGTATCTCCTTAGCTTCCAATAAATGACATAGGGAGTCTATCTGCTTTGGCAGGACGAACGTGCCACAACTCACTTTCAATATTTGTAACAAGCTGTCCGTTTGCAAGCGTTTTCTGCGATACTCACGAAAATCGGTATCCTCCCAGACAATGACGGACTCTCCATAGGTGGCAAGCTCCGTGATATAGCGATGCGCCGTACTGATGTCATGGCGTATCCTGCGTATCTCCGATGTTTCCGTTTTTATCTCACGCATGCGGCTCCGTTCGTATAACAAGATGGAAACCATGCCGCAAACAGCCATGATCAATATCATATACCCTAAAAGAACCTTATGCTGTAATGAAGCTTTCCTTGCTACCATAAATATTTTCATTTTACGTAAACACTCACTTTAAACCACCAAGGATTTGTAACGGATTCGTTAAGCCAGTGTAATAGTTATCTATAATTCATTTATAAAATATAGAAGAAGCCCCTGTCTTCTCCGATAACCGGCTTCAGACAAGGGCTTCCATATTGGGATGAATCAATAACGATTTACTTTATGAGATTGGTCTTATTCCGGTTTTATCAGTTGGTTCCACCCGTATGCTGGCAGTTCCAAGTCCGGGTAATGACAGACACTGTTCCAATGTTGATTATAATTGAATAGACAACTTTCATAATGGATAGAATCGAATATATTCCATATCAGGCAAGAGGGAAACCGATTCTTTCCAATTGTGCTTTTCGCTCATCTGACATGTTCCCCTTGCGGTAATCCCGTCTTTGAATGGTACACCAGCGTCCCAATGCTCCTTCACGGCATCCCGGCCATCGTCCTTGCAGGTTATGGAACAGGCACAATTGTTCGAAGTTGCCTTGCCAGACCTGTTCCGCCGACCAGACAAATCCTATTTTATCCAACAGGAGCCGGCGGTCATTGGGTAACTTTCCCTGTTTACGCATTTTCCGTTGTGTATGGCACCATCCGCCCAAGTTCCCTTCCGTCGATTTAGGGAAACGCCGATATTTTCTGACAAAAGACTTCAGTTCCTCGTAGTTCTTCATCCATTCCCCTTGGAGGTTCTGATTCCAGACAAAGCCGATCTCATTCAAAGCCCGGATGCGCTCTTTGCTCAAACGTCCATCCTTCCGTCTTTCCCGCTGGGTATAACACCAGGTCGCAAGCGGGCCGTCTTCACGTTTGGGCCAGTGTCCGCAGGTATCAAAGAAGACTTTCAATGCATGGTATTCCCTCATCCATTTGGAGTCGAGCTGATTCCACTCAAAACCGATTGCATCAAGCTGGTCGCACCGTTCCTTGGCAAGACAGCCTCGTTTGTAGGCGATGCGTTGCGTGTTGCACCAAAGGCCCAGTTTCCCTTCCGTCACTGAAGGCCAGTCGTTCTCTTCCCGGTGGAACTCGACCAGCCGCTCGTACATAATCTGCCACGGTTCCAACTCGGCCAGAATCTCTTCGATGCGGAGCCGGATATCCGACAAATAGCCGGTAGCGAGGAACGAGGTTGTTCCTTCAAATCCGTGGGGCGATGGAAGATAAGAGAGTCGCTCCCAGTGGCACGCCATCACGTCGTAGACCGATTTACCCGACAGGTTATTCACGAAATCCAAGACGACCGGCTGTTTCCCGCTTCCGGCATCCAGACAGCGCCCCAGCTGTTGTAGGGTGACAATGTAAGATTCGGTGCGCCGCAGGAACAAGACGGCATCCACTCCCTCGACATGCAATCCTTCGATCAGCATATTGACGGAAAAGAGTACGTGTAACCGGTCCGACTCTTCTCGGAAAGCGGCCAACAGCCGCTGATTCTCCTGCTCGCTTTGCGCATGATGGATTTCAAATGGCGTAATCGATCGGCCTGCCTGTGTGAGCCAGTCGCACACTTCCGGCACCATCTGTCTGAGATCGGCCAGGTCGCGACAGAAAACCAGCAGTTTGCGTACGCTTTCGGGTAGGAACTTCCGGATCACCGACGACGCGCCCAAAGCACCTTTGAAATCGACCCGCGCCAGGTCCAGTTTCTTTTGGATGCGCTCTCTCCGGCGGACTGAACAACCGCTGCGTTCCAGTTTTCTTTGCAGCCGATCCAGTTCGTTGTCCAGCCCGTAAGCACTTTGTACCAGGATCGGCACTGGTAAGATATTGTAATACCAAGCTTGCGGCAAGGTAAGTTCATAAAACAAATTTCCTTCGAAATAAAGATCCACCGTATCGATCATTCCTTCCGGACGGATTGGCGTTGCCGATGTTCCCAGGACATAGGCACAGGGATTGTTTTCTATCACTTCCTGCAAGGCACTTCCCCAAATTTCCGCCCCGAAATGATGGAATTCATCAATAAGAATATGATCTGCCCGTAACAACCCATTGTCCTCCAGGTTACGAATCAGTGACTGGAATGTCCGGTACGTCACTTGCGGAATGGAGAATCCGACGGCTTTCCGGATCTCATCCAGAATCGTGATGTTCGGAGCAAAGACCAATATATTTTCCTTTGCATGATCTGCGATATAGCGTGCCAGCAAATAGGATTTCCCTGTTCCGGTAGCCTGCACGACCGTACCGATACGGTGTTGTTTGAATCCCCGCATGATCGCCCTGTAAGCCGCTTCGTTATGCGGATAAAGCTCCACATGTCTTCCGGACAAGAGGCTTTCAATATAGCTTTCATCCGAAACGGTCAGCCCGTGCAGTTCAAAGTCCAATGCTTCCGGCAGGAATCCACCGTGCGCCACGATCCTGAAATAGAGATTTCGATATCCTTTGTTCAGTGAAGAAAGCTTTTCATAAAACCTTTCAACATCCGAACGGGTCAAAGGCTGCTCGTTCCAAATCTCCTTCACGATAGCATGTGCCATTCCCGGTTTGAAGCCTATCCGTAATCCATCTTCGGATTCTGTTACCTGAAAACCTAGACGGTGATAGCAATCTGTCAAAGACGGTACCATCCTATTGACTTACAAGTCAAAAGTTCATTTGATTATTGTCCTTTGCTGTTTAAAGATGGCTATCATATCGCCCATTGTCAGTCGACCGGTAACATCTTCCGTTATAATCCGGTTCAAAAGCCGAAGATCCGCTTCCATCTGAGCACGAAAGAGACAGGCTTTGGGATGCTCTCCCCGGATTGTCTTTGTGGTTTCATCCCAAGAAGAAGTTGGTAGGTGAAGGTGGGAAGAAAATTCCATACGTCGGTTATGTCCTTTGTAGATACGGTAATAAACCGTACCGTACCCTATGGCTTTCTTACAAGTCTCAAAACGGACAACGACTGTAGGCATCCTTATTATTTTCTTGATTAGTATTTTACAGTAGGTTGATGTAAAAGCATATACCTTCCGAAGAATATTTCCCGTTTTGCAAAGAGGACTGATAAGTCATACAGTCTGCCACTCCATTCCATTTAATTGTAATCACGTTTTCATTTTCGGTAGGTGACATAGAAACCTATGATATGTTTTTTTTTCGTATATTTAGTGGCAGCAACGTAAGCACTCAATTTAGGGCATCCCCCTTCGAAAGGGCACTTTTCAGTGCCCTAAACCGAGTTTTGTTAATTAATTAGTCTTGAATTTAACATTGGCTGGTAGCCAAAGTGATTTTGTCAGGAACCATGTTAACATAATCCCTGCATCCGTTAAAGATATTTTTGAAAAAAGTTCCGATGAAGTTCCAGACAGAACTGCCATGAAGCTTTACCGTTCCAATCACACTATGATATGTTGCAGCCATCCCAGCACCGGCATCACTACCATAATGAAGTGAATTATTACGTTGGGTAGTCAGCTTTCGAATGGTTCGCTCTGCCAGATTGTTGTCTATAGGTAATTCACCATCATCCAAGTAGGCAAAAATCTCTTTCCAGAACCGGTTCAGATAATTGAGAGCTTCCCTATAATACTGACTTCTAAATTCTGAATCCTTTGACAGTTCACTGTCCAACTGACTGCGCAATTCTATCAGGAGTTCCTTCGTTTCCAGACTTTGCCTTTCCCGAAACCTTTCTTTTGGAGTTAATCCGGCATCATCGTATTTACGCTCCCTCATAAAGAACTCCTTTAAAATTTCGGAAAAGCGTTCTGCAGTCGGTTCACCACCCTGATTGGAAGCCTTGACAAACTTGTTTTTGGCATGAGACATACAAACTTGGTGTACAGTATCTTTAAAACGGGCTGATTTCAGATCATTGCCGATAAACACATAAGCATTGTATCCGTCGGACATGATACTCTTCAATTCTGCATCACCCAAAAAGTCTGTAAGTACCTCACGACCGCGCGAGCCATTCTCATAGAAGAAAATGGCTGTTTTCCGAGCCTTGTTGACCAGAACCCAAATATAGCACTTCTTATAGTGATCATATTTACGCACCTTACACCAGGTCTCATCGCAGTTCACTATCGAGTCTTTTTCCAAAGCTATGGACTTCAATACACAGACCAATTCATCCAGGTATTTCTTGCCTTTCTTAAGCCAGTTGCGCAATGTGTTTTTAGAAACGGTCATGCCCATATCTGTCAGCCATTGGTGAAGAAGACCGAAAGTCACATTCTTCACATAAACTTCATAGGCGATAGCCTGCAGAAATTCAGGAGTAGCTTTAGTACCCTCGAATCTGGTCACCACCTCCGGATGGCCTTCAGAAGGGAAATAACCCCACCTGGGCTTTTTACCAGGCTCTGCATAATGAACCATCTCAAAACATTCTTCCGTAAGGAAAGTACGGAAACTGAACACCCGTACCATTCTCCTTTCAATGATGCGACCGGGAACCTTTGTCAAGTCAGAAGGATGCTCTATTACTTCTCCGGATACTCCCGTCGTTTTATAACCGTCAGGACGATTGGACAAATCACGGCCTTTCCCGGAAGGCTCTTTAACCTCCGGTGATTGGACATGACCAACCGAATCCGTGCGAAGCGTATCATCGGTTCCATCATAATCATCCTTCTCCTTGTTCCGGTCTGAATCACCCGTCTTAGCTTTAGATTTGATCTTTTGACGTCGATCACCAAAACGTTCCTGATGGGCATAATCAAGTCTTTCCTGAAGTGATTTAATCTTACGTTCAGCCGATTTGCGAAGTTTATGCTCTTCTGACAACCGATTCTCAAGGTCAGCATGTTTCGATTCCATAGAGGACACCTGAGCCTTCAGATCCTTCATCTGAGCCATAAAATCCTCCAAAACAAGCTTCATGGCATCACTTGTCAACCGAAGATCCTGATTCTGTTCGGCAAGGTATTGTATGTACCGCTCTTTCTGATCCTCTGCCATACCTGCACTATAATTTATAGGGCTGAGTGAGCAGGTTGCCCTACTCAACAACTCTCGTTTTGTTGTAATTATATCTTGCAGATCGATCATACTTAAACCTTTGATTTACAGCATTAAAGGTAATAAAATAATCGCAAAAACGCAAGTGGACAAATAGATTGATTATCTGATTTTTAATGTTTTAACTATAGGATTCTCAAGAATCAAAACCACGTCCTTCCAGTCAATCCGATAAACAGTATCTGCCCCGTTCCGCTCTACTTTCATGAACTGATAGCCTGCTACAAACTTCTTTTCGAACAGACTATATGAACGATTATCAAATGAAAACATACGGACTATCCTGCGATTTCGAGACATGACTATAAAGACGTCTCCATCATTGGGCTCACGGTGAAGCCGTTCACGAATGACAGACAACACACGGCTGTGTTTACAACGCATATCGGTAAAGTCACGGACATAATAAAAATGATTCAGACCGGTAACACTCAACATAACCCCTCCAACTTCTCTACCATACGAACCAAATCCTGGTAGCTTAAATTCTTTTGGGACAAATGCAAGCCATTGCTGATACGAATCCCAACCCAAATACGAACCGGGTGATCATTTCTGCTTGGTGATACCGGTTGAGGTTGATCACTAGCCCTGGATTTTTCCTCATGACCAATTGCAGGAGCACCATCAACCTGGACTTCAACTACTTTTTTACGGGTATCCTTGTACCATTTCTGAAAGATGTTATAAGGAACTTTGTTCTTAACGCAAAACGATTGGAGAGATTCTCCATGAGGCAAAGCCTCGGTCTGGTATTGAAAGTAAAACCTTTCAAGATCTTCACTGCTATACATAAATTCTAAAATTTTTGTTCGCAGCGAAGATAGAGGTTGCAATCAATAGCCATTTTTTGACTGCTTACGCAGCAACATAATAGTTCCCCAATATGGTTCTTCTACTATCCGGCCAATCATCTCTTTTCACCTTGTCACTCGTCGTAATGTGATCATTACTTCCAATAGCAATACATGATCATCATTCGTTTTCTTTGATAGGCCTGATTCTTTTAGATAAATATCAATTCTTGTGATCAAAATCCATATTATCTATATTGCTGTCTTTTAATTTTTTCTGTATAGTACAAATAATTCCAGCTCAATCTATGAAAAAGGAATGATGCTCAAAAAATGATTGCCTGTATGATACATCCACTTTCCTAACGAATTCAAGCTGACATCGGGCAGGAACTCTTTTCTGAAAAAGTGACCACCTATGCGAGTTTTTCCTCCATCATCTATGTCCGTGCTCGGCACATAAATCAATCCACTCATTCTTGTATTTACTGCGTAAAAACAGGAAAAGTCACAAACAACAAAAGTCCTCCGAGGAATATCCACCGAAAAATTTCTTTTTTTCGTTTATCATTCTTCATTTTATACCCGATGTTAGGTTTTGCAACAATTCGTATATCTTACCATGAAACAAGTCCTGATAATGAAGTTCAACTCCAGAAAAAACTTTCACTTTAAGTTTATTAGCTCTTGGTAATGCAAACCATAAGTAATAACAAGTATTTCGATTTGTAAAAATATTTTTCAGTATCAGCTTCATAGCTCAGCTTATATCCTATATAACAATGCATTTACAATACGTCCGCAGGCTAATCCGTCACCGTACGGATTTACAGCCTTACTCATTTTTTCATAAGCTGCTTTATCATCAATCAAAGATGATACTTCGTTTACAATCTTATTATAGTCCGTACCTACCAGTTTCACCGTTCCGGCATCTAATGCTTCTGGTCGCTCCGTGGTATCACGCATCACCAATACCGGTTTACCCAGTCCCGGAGCTTCCTCTTGAATGCCACCGCTATCTGTCAATACGATGCTGCTCTTCTCCATTAGATACACAAAACTCAAATACTCCAATGGTTCAATGAAGAACATATTTTTTAAGCCGGACAGATTCTCCCCGAACACCTCATGAATCGGCTTGCGTACATTAGGATTCAAGTGCATAGGATAAACAAAATCCAAATCTGGATATTTAACCGTCAAATCTTTAATAGCTGTACACATATTGATAAATCCGTCACCAAAATTCTCACGACGATGCCCTGTAATCAATACCAGCTTCTTGCCATTGTTCAAGCGGTTTACATCATAACCCGCTTTGCTCAATATATCTTCCAATTCATTATCTAGCTCCTTGTTGTTCTTGATTTTATCCACTACCCAATAAAGTGCATCAATCACTGTGTTACCAGTTATAATGATATTGCGGTCATCAACGCTCTCTTTAATCAGATTATTACGACTTAACGGAGTGGGAGAAAAATGATAGGTCGCCAGACGCCCCGTCAACAACCGATTCATCTCCTCCGGCCATGGGCTATAAATATTATGTGTACGCAAACCAGCTTCCACATGTCCCACCGGTATCTGTTGATAAAAAGCAGCCAAAGCTGCAGCTGTAGAAGTGGTAGTATCCCCATGTACCAATACCACATCGGGCTTTACCTCTTTCAGTACATCACGCATACCGGTCAGCACACGAGCGGTCACATCATACAGATCCTGTCCCTGCTTCATGATATTCAAATCATAATCTGGTTTGATGTCGAATATCTTCAACACCTGATCCAGCATTTCCCGATGCTGTCCGGTTACGCACACCACAGTCTCTACCCGTTTTGGCTGTTTCTGGAATTCTTTCACCAGCGGAGCCATCTTGATTGCCTCCGGACGGGTGCCGAAGACCAACATCACTTTCTTCATATTTCCTCTGTTTATAATTTTTTCTTCATCAGCCACCAAGCATACTTCACCAAGTGGATCTGACGTTTAATTCTTTTGGGTTCTTTTATCAAGCGATAAGCAAATTCCAGATTATGCTCCACCCACCATTTCGGTGCGCGCTGCACATGACCTGTATAGACATCGAAACTGCCACCCAATCCTTGGAAGATAGCGCGATGCCGTTGCTGTATCTCCTCCATCAGCAATTCCTGCTTTGGCGACCCCATAGCCACGAATACCACATCCGGTTTCTTCTCCACAATATCGTCTATCAATCGTCGTTTCTCTTCATCCGTCTTGATATAGCCGTTACGATAACCCACTATTCGGATATCCTGATATTCAGAACACAGTTTCTCTACGGTCTCATTTACGATTTGCGGTTTTCCACCAACCAGATAGAATGTCTTTTCCTTGTAAAAGCGAGTAATAATCTTTAGCCATAGTTCACATCCGGGAATCTTACAGGCATCTTTATAACCTTTCTGCTTTAAAGCCATTTGTGCACCGGCTCCATCACAATACCCAATATTTCGATTGATAATGGCACGTGTCTGTTCCGTGGCATGCAATATCTTTTCTGCATTGATCGCTACCAATATGCCCTTATGCGTGTCCACATAATGCAATAGTTGCTGTTCGGAGTCGAAAGGGAATATTTCGACCCCGTTTAATGAAACTTTATCCATAAGATTAAAATATTATTCGGCAAGTAAATAATGGCTCATAGCATTAAACATAAACGCATTGCTCCAACGCATATATGATATTTTTGAACTTATCCCCGGCTTTAACTGGTAGTAGAAATAGCCTTTCCGGTCTTGCATATTGCGGATAGTCCAATCAATGACCTTTTCTGCAATTTCCTTGTATTCTTCGATCTTGTGCAACCTTGCGAGCGTTACGAGCAACTGCCCCGGGCAGTGAATGTCGATGGGATAAGTGCGGTTGTCGTAGTATTTTGGCATTCCGTTGGCTTCAAAGAAGTTTTGAATATAATATTCAAAGCCCTTCTCAATATATTTGCGATACTTATTGTCGCCTGTCAGCTCCTGATATGCAATAAGCGCATCAAGGTTATAGCCTGTATGAAAACTGTCAACCCAACTCTGAACGGGTAGCATGCCATATACCCATGCACCGTTTGTTTTTTGACCTGAGCAGCATGCCTTTATGCTTTGCTCTGCAAGTTCGCAGTATTCCTCGTTGCCTGTGTACTTGTAGCAAAAACTAAGCAGCCTTGAGCCGAGCAGTGAGGCGTTAAAGACAGTGTCGTTTCCCTGCAACGGGCTGTAAGAGAATAGGAATCCGTCCTTATATTCCGTGCGGTGAAGGTCGTTGATAACGAAATGTGCCGCACTGAGAGCGATTTCAAGAAACCTTTTCTCTCTGGTAATTTCGTATGCTTCCATAAGAGCGGTTGCACAGAAATTGCTCGCAACAACGGTTGGAGTAAACTTTGGGAAAAGGAAAAGTCTGCGAGCCTGCCAGTCAAAGTTATATCCCCAGCAAGCACCGCTGTAACCTTTTGATTGTAGAGAGATCAACAGTTCAGCCAGTTCGTTAATCCGTGATTTCAGGGAATCGGGAGAGCCGAGGCTTTCCGCAAGTTTGGGGTTTGCCTTAACCGCATTATATAGGTTGCAGTAACCGGAAAGGAAAAGCCCGATGCCCTTGGCATTATATTCCTTGGGGACAAGCGCAAGCCTGCGGAGATTGACTGGGCAGCGCTTAAATCCTTGGATAACAACCAGGCGGCAGATTGCCGACTTCTTCAGGAACGGCAACGCCTGAAAAACCTTCGAGTTAAGTCCGTCATAGGGATCCCAACCCTTGAACCCCTCATTCTCGCAATACTCCTTCAGCAAGCGAAAAGAGTTGATAACTTTATGCATATTATGTTATTCTTTAGTCCTTAGAATTTTGGTGGGTACGCCTGCAACGATAGCATTATCGGGAATTGGTTTGGTTACGACTGCGTTTGCTCCTATTGTAACATTGTTTCCGATTGTTATACCACCCATAACGATAGAACCTTTCGCAATATAAACATTATTACCTATCACTGGTACTTCCGGAAATCTTGAATTACCCCCCTATGGAAACTTGCTGACATATAGTGCAGTTTACCCCTATAATTGATTTAGAATGGATAACAACACCCATACCTCCGTATCCAAAAGTTGACCCTCTGCCAATCTTTGCCTGGTATGGAATCTTGCTGTTGTAAATTAGGAAAATAAGCAATGTTATCAATTTTGGCAGTACAGGAATGTGGTGCAAGTACAGCCACCTTGATACCCGATAAAAAGAGATTGCATTCAACATAGTTTTGTCCTTTTAAAACTATATCCGATTGCAACTTTTGATTTACTCTTTTGGTTGCAGATATGGTGCTATTCCATCTAAATCTTTTTGATTTGAAGAAATATTATAGTTTAAGTCTTTAGTATATCCGATTATTTTAGCAGGAGAGCCTGCAACAATTTCCCCCCCCCTTAATGATTTATCAACAAACGAATTAGCTGCAACAATACAGTTATCACCAATTTCTACTGGTCCACAGATTACAACGTTTGGACCGATAAAAACGTTATTGCCAATTTTAGGAACGTTTTTATATGGAAATTTTCTTACTGTTGAGAATCGTAAACCTAATACGCAGTTTTCTCCAATTTCCGTTCCTGGGATTAGTACAGTACTAATTCCTTTACAAACAAAATAAGATCCTTTACCGATTTTTGAATCAGCAGTAATTTTAGTGTTGTAAATCAGAAAAATTAATAGTTGAATTAATTTAGGTAAAAATGGAATGTGGTGTAAGTATAACCACCTCTGTATTCTGTAAAAAAATATTGCGTTTGGCATAATTTTATCGTTTTCTGATAAAGCGGGCGGGGTTTCCTGCCCATACTTCGTTTGACGGTATATCTTTCGTCACTATTGCCCCGGCGCCTACGATTGCCCCTTCTCCGATTGTGACCGGCTTGACAACCATTGTTCCCATGCCAATGTAGGCTCCTTTGCCAACATACACTTGACCGCGGTCATAACTGCCTGTCTTCGGGTTCATGAAATGCGTTACAATCCGGACGCCGACAGTCAGGCGCACGCCCTCTTCAATGACAATATCTTCGGGATAATTTGTGTCGAAAATAACGTCCTCTCCGATGAAGGTCTTTTTAGGGCATTTGATGTTTACCCCCCCCCATTTACAAAGCGTTGGTCTCCAACCCCTTGACTTCATTGGCAAATGCTGTAAATGAAGGAAGACAAGTTTTTTAATTCTTGACAGTTTCATTATTAAATCTAATTTTATTGCATATATATTCTATATTTTTTGCTCTATTTTTCCATGAGATTTTTTCCGCTAATTGCCTATTAGCGTACCCCATGGTCTTTAAATCGCTATAAGGTATATCTTTAATTTCTTGTAAAATTTTTAATATCGAGTATTTATTGTATTCTACTATAAAAAAACCTTTTTCATTTTTTACAAAATCAATTATATCACCATAAGGTGACAATATAACGGGCTTCCCAAATGCTAAATAATCACCTAATTTATTAGGCCATCCAGCTTTAGAAACATTGTTGTCATCTAATAATTGCAAAAACACATCTATATCTTTTAAGGTAGAAACATCTTTAGAATAATCTAACCATCCTCTATATTCAGCAATTTCAGACAATCCTAATTGATTCCACTTTTCGTTTGAGATAGTATTCCCATATAGAATCAACCTGTAACTATTTTTAACATTTTTACATTTCAATGCTTCTATAAACGGAGCTATCAAATCAATTTCGTGATTATTAATGCCAATGTATGCTATATTTATTTTTCGTTTTTCAACAGATGAATAGGATGGATATAACGGCTTTACATCTTTCACTATAGACCCACCAGGAACAATAAAAATTTTTTCTGAGTCAATTCCATTTTCAACAGCCCTATCTTTCATAAAAGTAGATAATACGACTATAGCATCAGCTTTTCTTTTATCGTTGAGTTCATTATAGCATTCCAGTCTACCGTATGTTAACCTAAACAATCTACTTTTCTTTTTAATATAACCTCCTTTACCAAAGAAATCCCACCACTCAGAAATATAAACAGAATGATAAATAAATCTATTTAATTTACAAGGTAAGGAAGTAAATCTATGTCCACAATCTGCTATACATATTTCAAATTTATGGAACATCGAGTATATCAATCCAAATAAAGTACTCCAAATAGCAAAACCTGAGGATTTCATTTTGGCAGGAAAAAAGTCTGGTAGTACTTTTATTTTAACACCTTGATAGATAATAGTATTTATCTTAAAGAATGAACATTTAGGATTGATTGTTAATAAGGTCACATCATGTCCTAAATCTGCTAATCCTTGTGCCATATAAAAGGTTCGTCCCCATCCATTTTTTCCTTTCATGCCATGATGAGAATAAAGAACTTTCATTATTTATTGATGATTTAGGTAAAATTCTTAATTATTTTCTCCATATCATTTTATTGACAACGCCGGTGTAACTTTGGATGAGTTTAACGGTCTTTGTTGATACGTTCTCATCAACATAGTTTGGCACTGGAATGCCGTTATCTTGATTCTTGTTCATCTCTACGGCTGTATCAACCGCCTGAAGCAATGATTTTTCGTCAATGCCTGCCAATATGAAGCATGCCTTGTCGAGGGCTTCCGGACGCTCTGTGCTCGTGCGGATGCAGATTGCCGGGAACGAATGGCCTACTGATGTGAAGAATGAACTCTCCTCTGGCAATGTTCCACTGTCGCTGACAACGGCAAATGCGTTCATCTGGAGACAGTTATAATCATGAAATCCGAGAGGCTCGTGCTGAATTACTCTTTTGTCTAATTGGAATCCGTTTGCGGCAAGGCGTTTGCGGCTTCTTGGGTGGCAACTATAAAGCACCGGCATATCGTACTTCTCTGCCATCGCATTGATTGCCCGGAACAATGAAGTGAAGTTCTTTTCTGAGTCGATATTCTCCTCACGGTGGGCGCTAAGAAGGATATATTTGCCCTTTTCAAGGCCGAGACGGTTATGAATGTCGCTTGCCTCAATCTCTTCAAGATTATTATGAAGGACTTCCGCCATTGGTGAACCGGTAACGTATGTCCTCTCCTTCGGCAATCCGCATTCTGCAAGATAGCGGCGAGCATGCTCGCTATAGGCAAGGTTGACGTCACTGATGATATCGACGATACGGCGGTTTGTCTCTTCCGGAAGGTTCTCATCCTTGCATCTATTACCTGCTTCCATGTGGAAGATAGGTATGTGCAGACGCTTTGCTCCGATAACTGACAGGCATGAGTTTGTATCGCCAAGAACAAGTACAGCATCGGGCTTTACCTGCGACATGAGTTTATAGGAAGCACTTATGATATTTCCCATTGTTGAACCGAGGTCATCGCCAACGGCATCCATATACACTTCTGGTTCTTTCAACTTCAGGTCTTTGAAAAAGATGCCGTTCAAGTTATAGTCATAGTTCTGGCCTGTATGAGCAAGGATTGTGTCGAAATAGATGCGGCACTTACTGATAACGGCTGCAAGGCGGATAATTTCAGGTCTTGTTCCTACAATTATCAAAAGTTTCAACTTGCCGTTTTCCGCAAATTTTATATCTGAATAGTCAGTTTTTAATTCCATAATATTTTATTTTGTCATTGTATTTTTAGGAGTAAGTGGTGTGTACGGTCCATCCTTAACTTCAAAGATTACCGTTCCGCTTTCAAGGACCTCAATCGTATGCCATTGACCGATAGGAATCTGAACGCCGTAACATCCTTTCAAGGGGTCAAGTTCACGGCTTTCTTCCAACTGACCATCTTCACCGTAAAACAGCACGTTGATTCTACCGCGTAGAACGAAATACGTTTCTGCAGTATGGGTATGGCGGTGAATCGGCAAATCGGTTCCGGGTTCCATAGCGTTCATCAGTCTCTGCGCCTTTGCCTCAAGACTGTCATGCAGATTGTAGTTCATCCGCAAACGGGGACTCGCCTTTGCCTGTGCCGTTACCCCGTCAAGCAATTCTTTGTCGATAACCAACATAACCTGCTATTTTACTACTTTATCGAAATAAGTATCTGGGCGGTTCGGGTCAAAGCACTCGTTACACCAAATCAGAGTTACAAGATTCTCTGTTTCTGAAAGGTTTACAATGTTATGAGTGTATCCCGGGATAGTCTCAACAACCTCGATTTTATCGCCGGAAACCTCAAAATTGACGACCTCGTCTGAATCGACCTTACGCATCTGAATAAGGCCGTGACCGCTGACTACAACGAATTTCTCCACCTTTGTATGGTGCCAGTGCTCACCTTTGGTAATACCCGGTTTGGATATATTCACCGCAACCTGACCACGATCGGCTGTCCTGATAAATTCAGTAAAACTGCCGCGCTCGTCGACGTTCATTTTCAAAGGATACGCAAAACGCTCCTTCGGCAGATAAGTAAGGTATGTTGAATAGAGTTTCTTAGCCAAACCGTCGCCCATATCTGCAACGCCGAGATTTGCTGGCATATCCTTAAACGAGCGGATAATCTCAACAATCTCGCCAAGTGTGCGGGTATGAGTGACTGGAACTTCACAGAAGTTTTCATTGCAATGCTCGTTGCCGTTAAGTGCCGCTATCATCTCATCAACAACGTCGTCTATATAAACAAGATTCATAACAATGCTCGGGTCATTGACGCTAATAGGAAGATCATTCGCTATATTGTTGCAGAAAGTTGCAATGGCACTATTATAGTTTGGACGACACCACTTTCCGAAAACGTTCGGGAAGCGGTAGACAAGCACTTTCGCTCCAGTTTCCGCCGAATATTCAAACATCAACTGCTCGCCAGCACGCTTCGACTCACCGTAAGGATTGTCAAGAACCGCCTGAATAGATGATGAAATCATAACAGGGCAAGTGTTTCCATACTTCTTCAAAGTGTCAAGAAGCACCGACGCAAAGCCGAAATTGCCCTTCAGAAACTCAGAATTGTCCTTCGGGCGGTTAACACCGGCAAGATTGAAAACAAAGTCTGCATTCTTGCAATATTCCTCAAGGTCGGCAGGGTCACTGTCAATATCATATTCATAAACGGCCAAGTCCTCACTGTCAATGCCGTAATTGCGAGCTTTGCCATCGCGGATATTGTAAAGTTGCGAAACAAGATTTCGACCGACAAAGCCCTTGGCTCCGGTAACTAATATTTTCATTGAGATAAAATTTAATTATGATGGAAAAGAAAGATAATGTCTTCCTGTGTGTAAAAGATTTCCTATTGGTGATTTCTCAATAGCGGGAACACTTTGAATAATTGTTCCCCCCCCCCAAAAAAAATACTTTGCGAAGTCGATGGCAACGCAGTAGATTGCCGGTTTTCACACACCGGCTATTCGGAACGGATTTCGCGCGCCTTTGCCTTCTCAATCAAGCCCAAATCCTCCTGAATAAAGCGCAGACGCATCAACTGCTTCTTCATACCCTCAACATCAAGGCGCTGAGTATTGTGGCTATGATAATCCTCAATACGAGAAACCACCTCATCACCCTCAGAGAAGAACTTGTCATAATTTAAGTCACGGTTATCACAAGGAATACGGTAATAATTGCCCATATCAATAGCCTTAGCCATCTCCTCGCGAGTGACAAGAGTCTCATAAAGTTTCTCACCGTGGCGAGTACCAATAACGCGAACCTCAGTATCTCCATATTTCGGATCAACCTTAGAATATATTTCCTTCAGTGCGGTAGCAAGAGTCTCCAAAGTAGCGGCAGGAGCCTTTTGGACAAAAAGATCACCATTATGACCATGGGTAAACGCGTATATAACCAAGTCAACAGCATCATCAAGAGTCATCATAAAGCGGGTCATATTCGGATCAGTGATAGTAATAGGATTACCCTCTATCATCTGCTCAACCCACAAAGGGATAACAGAACCGCGGCTTGCCATAACGTTACCATAACGAGTACAACAAATGGTAGTAGCCGCACCCTCGCCAAGTTCACGACCCTTAGCAATCGCAACCTTCTCCATAAGTGCTTTGCTGATACCCATAGCATTGATAGGATAAGCTGCCTTATCAGTAGAAAGGACCACAACATTTTTTACCCCATGCTCGATAGCAGAAAGAAGAACGTTTCCAGTACCGAGAACATTAGTGCGAGTAGCCTCCATAGGGAAAAACTCACAACTCGGCACCTGCTTGAGAGCGGCGGCGGCAAAAACGTAGTCAACACCACGCATAGCAATATCTACAGAAGTCTTGTTGCGGACATTACCGATATAGAACTTCACCTTAGAATTCTGCAAGCGGTGACGCATATCGTCCTGCTTCTTCTCATCACGACTGAAAATTCTGATTTCCTTGATGTCGCTGTCAAGAAAACGACGTAGCACAGCATTCCCAAAGGAACCCGTACCGCCTGTAATTAACAGGACTTTGTCTTTGAATACTGACATACTATTTATAATGATTTTAAAAATTTATGCATCTTTTCTCCAGCAGATATATGAGAATACGATTGCTCTATTAGCATTTTCCCTTTTTTAGCAACAGCTAATGCTTTCTCATAATTATCTATGATATATTTGAGCTTGTTAGCATAATCCAATGGCGATTCTGGTTTTGCAAAATACATATGTTCGCCATCCTTAAAGTATTTTGATGTTTCTCCAACATTGGTTGATAATACAGGAGTACCCGACATTAAATATTCTCCCAATTTAGTTGGGAATCCTCCGTCTGCACGAACAGTCACAGGTTGGGAGGAAACTAAAATGTCTGCTTCTGATAGAATCTTTGGAACATCATTATATTGAGCAAATCTAAAACTTGTGTTGTTTGCTAATCCCTCTTGCTCAATAATCCTTTCCAATATAGATTTATCTTTTAAATTTGGTTTTCCAAAAAGATACAAATGAACATCATAATTATCTCTTAGCAAGATAGATAAAGCGTACAAAATATTGTCTACATTATCTTTTGATAATTCCATATTTCCCATATAAATTAATTTCTTAGTTTTATTTATAGGCTTTTTTATTATATTATGGAATCGATTGACATCGGTAATGGATGAAATTATAATACCTGGATTGTCTGTGATTTTTTTATAATATTTCAATAAATTTTCGGTCATGGAAATATATCCTGAATATTTACTTAAAATAACACGATAAATCACTTCTTTCCAAAATGGTATTTTATTCTTTAATTTACCTCTAATAGGTGTTGGATACTCATCAAAAATAAAAATAAGTTTTCTCTTAAATAATATATTTAATACCCTCATATACAGCAGGCAAATGAGACTATCTGAGCTTATAATAAACACGTCGTATCTTCTAATTTTATCTCTTTTATGTAATTTTACACCTAAGATAAAAAGAGAATAAATCATTTCATATGCATGGAATAGCTTATTACTAAATCGTTTGCTTCTGAATGAATAAAAATATGATATACCATTAAAAACGCCTTCATTATTATTATTCGCGTTAAAATTATTAGGTGCAATTGACCATACATCAACTTTATCACCACATTCTAATAAGCCCTTAGAATATGAGAAGATACGTGTTGTGGCTGCCATTCCATACGGAATAGGGTATTTACAAATAATGCCAATATTCATGTTTTATCAATTAAATTCTACGATATAAGGAGATAAAATTAACAAATAGAGTAGTATGTTATTTTCTATAGGATTACTAAAAAAACTAATACATACTACTAATAATGAAAGTGTAACAATAATAATTGACTGCCTATATTGATAGAAAAAATTACCAATCGAGTACATAAAAAAAGAGAATGCGAAAATACCCCATGTCACTAATGTGTTTCCCAAGCCATTAACAGTAACAATATGTTTCAAAGCCATATATGAAGTTGTATCTTGGACGCAACCCCAACCTATTGGAAACATCAAAAATTTATCCGTCAACAATTTGAAAGAAAGGATTCTATTGGCTTCATATAGTTTCCTGTAACCTTGATGGTGTACTATTCCCTTTTGTGCGGAGGATATAAATTCTTCGATTTTTGGAAGAAGGAAGTCTGCATTCATCAACCAACCTATTGAAAAAGCAGTACAGATAAGAATAAGTGCTTTTATATAAATATTTTGTCCTTTCAAAAGAAACAGTAGCAAAATGATAAAAAATGCCAAATATCCTGCTGTGGAAAATGTAGTTAAAAGGATTATAGTATATACCTTAATGTGTCTATTCAATTGAAAACCTTGTCGACATATATTATATGCAATCAAGATATTTAAAATCATCGCATATGCACCCGGTTCCCACATAAAACCACTATTCCTGAAGTTTCCATTACCCATATATGTAAAAAAGAAAGCATAGAAATAGTATTTCTGAGACTCCTTCTGATAAAAAATATCAGCGGTAAAAGGACGGAATACAGAAGTAAGGCTATTAAACATACTGGGAAAGAACAAGGATAAGATATAAAATATTGTAGAAATTAACGCCAGTTTATACAAAAATTGTTCATATTTATCCCAAAAGTTATCCTTGCAACAAGATAAACATAAATATGCAAGATAGATCAAAACAATTTTCCCTATAAAAGGAAAAAAATCTATATTTTTACCAAAATATAATGAGGATATTAGGTTTATTAAAATCCATCCACTTAATAAATAAAAAAGAATATTATTATATAAATTCTTATGATTTATAAAGCTATAAAGAGCTAATAATCCCACAACTATAATTCTAATAAAATCATTACTAGCAATGGACGATGCTCCTGATATCATCATAGTGAGAAAAACAAACATCGCTATTTCTAGCTTTGTAATAGAATTTACTTTACCCATATACTTCGTTTTCCTAAAAAAATATTTTTGATCTGTATCTTAGGCCAAATAGTATTGGCAAATGTTGATATAATAAGTGAAATAATTACTCCTTTTACACCCCAATAAGTACCAAGCAATAAAGCCAATGGAATATGCACAAAAGCCTCTATCATTGTAATATAGAATTGGAGCTTTACACACCCAATACCATTGATTATGCTCCCATATCTAGCCCATGATAATTGGATGCAGAAATACAATAATAGAAGAAACAATAATGATTTATCGGGTTTGATAGTTGATGATAACCACCATTTGTATACAAAATCTGATAATAAAATCAAAACTCCTCCAGCGGCAATCATTATATATGAAATGAATTGTAGTTTTTTTAATATTCCTTTAATCCATTGATAATCCTTTCTCGCATAAGCATCAGTGGCAGCAGACCAAAAAGGAGTCATGATAATCATAAAGGCCATCTCTATCAAACCAATGTATTTGTAGGCAATATTATACTCAGCCACAGAAGTATTTCCACAAGTATGGGCGATTATCAAGTTGTTTGACTGAAATAATAATAAAGTCGTCAATTGAATCCAAAAGAATTTACTCCCAAGAATAACAATCTCTTTTATTTTAGAACGCTCAAAGAAAGAGGGGGTTGGCATATATTGGGGTATCATTTTTCTAAACAGTATCAATGAAAAAATCATCAATACAACGACTGGAGCCATTGATATAATCATTCCCAATTTCAAAAGAGAAACTTCATTGCAAACATTTGTATAAATAAAAATTCCAATGAAAGCGAACAATTGACTAAGCATCAATATCAATGAGGATAATGCCGGCTTTTGTAAAGCGTACAATACAGAATTTAGAAGTTTTAGTAGCATTTGAAATGCTAAACTTGAAAGAACCCATAACATTAATAATGTAAGTTCACCATTAGGAATCGAATGAGCGTTTAGCAGACTATTCCAATTGCAAAATGGAACAATGCAGGCCTCTATGATAAAGAACAAGAAACATAAGATTCCCATTGCACCATAAGTAGTACTCACATATTTTCGAGCATTTATTTCATCTTTACAAGCAATTGATTCCGCCAATTTATTTCTCAGACCATTACCTAACCCAATGTCAAAAAATGCAATCCAAGAAACAATTGTAGTAATTGTCAACCATATTCCATATCTATCTTGATTCAAACTATTAATCAACAATGGAACATAAGCCAAATTAATAATGATGTTGCAAATTTTTATGAGCAACATCCCCAAAATATTCTTTTGTGCCTTTTGAGTTCTGCCTGAAGATGACTTAATAAAACTCAACCCTTTCATATCTTGAAACCTAAAATCACCTAATAATAGGATTATCTAAAAGAATTTTATACAGGAATAATATTCCACTTCTCCTCATACTCACTATGCATTAATATCGCCTTACCCTCTTTCTATTCAAACATCCTTGGCTTTGTGTCATCGTCGTGAAAGTCTGAATAGGAAGTTATATAGTAGTTCATATCTTGCAAGATCCATTCATTTGTATTAGCCAATACGTTGATTCTATGTTTTCGAAAAAATGTGTTATTTCGTGACTGATAGGGAATTCGATTCTTCCAATTTTGCCCAACCGATTTTTTTTCATCAATTCTAAATGCGATACCGTACCGTCAACGTAACCAAAATCACACAGACATGATGGATAGTCTTCATATATGTAAGATATATTCTATGTCGATATGACGTTTCCTGTATGTTTCTTCACAAGTCTTATTTCCAGCTAACACTTCAAATCTTCGGATAAACATAAATTCCTATTTTTTCGAGTATATATTTTAATTTGGATGCATAATTCTTGTATCAGGCACTGGTGATTATTATATCGAAACGCTTTTGATATTTTTTTACGAACCGCCCCCAATAATATATTGGTAAATACGCTGCAAAAGATATTGTTTTGTGGCAAAATCTTATCAAACTCCGAAAATATACATGAGATTTTTCCTGGAAAATCTCATGTATATTTTGATTATTCCTTTTTACATTGTGTATAAAAGGTCTTAATAAAAATTTCATTTCCGGTACTTGAACTATTTTATGTGCAATTTTCATTAGTTTCGGTGATAATTGTATTTGCACTTATTTAGAAATATCCATTATTTCTTGAATATTCCACAAAAGTCCAATATCATTTTATCCTTCCTCCAAGATAGCTCTTTAAACTCGTTGTGAGCCGTAAGGAACACCACGATGTCTGCCTTGTCGTAGGCTTCGCAGTAGTTAGTCAGCTTAAACACGTTGTGCTCTTTTACATTCGGTTCTACGACCAAAATGTCGGCATTGTTGCAGCTCTGCATCACTTTCGTGGTAATATACTTCGCCGGACTTTCACGCAAATCGTCAATATTTGGTTTGAATGCCAATCCCATCATGGCTATAACTGGTTTACGATGATTCTTCAACTCAAACTTCAACATGGCGTTCTTCACCTTTTCAGCACACCAGAAACTCTTGTAGTTGTTAATATCACGTGCATCGCTGATTAACTTGCTTTCTGCCGGGAAATCTGCAGTGATAAAGTATGGATCTACCGCAATACAATGACCTCCTACACCGCAACCGGGTTGCAGGATATTTACACGCGGATGCTTGTTGGCAAGGTTAATAAGTTCCCAAACATTGATACCAGCCTTGTCGCAGATAAGCGAAAGTTCATTGGCAAAAGCTATCTGTACATCGCGACTGGAGTTCTCCGTCAGCTTACACATTTCCGCTGTACGGCAGTTAGTCTTGTGAAGTGTGCCCTGCACAAATTGCGAATAGAATGCTATTGCCTTTTCGGTAGATTCAGGATTCAAACCACCGATGACCCGATCGTTGTGTACCAATTCATAGATCACATTACCTGGCAATACACGCTCCGGGCAATAGGCTATGAAAATCTTACTTTCCAATTCCGGACGTTCACCAAAAATGATGCGTGCCATAGCCTCTGTAGTTCCTACAGGTGAAGTGGATTCTATTACATAAAGATCCCCTTCTTTCAGTAACGGCAATACGGCACGTGTAGCCGCTTCCACGTAACTCACATCCGGCTCGTGGTTTCCCTTGAACGGGGTTGGGACCACCATGAAGTATGCATCGCTGACTTCCGGTGTAACCGAAGCCTTCAACATGCCAGCTTTCACTACTTCCTGTAACATTTCCTCCATGCCAGGTTCAATGATGTGCAAATGTCCCGCATTGGTCATTTTCACTACATGAGGATTAATGTCAACTCCTGTTATTTGAATGCCGTGCTTTGCGGCAATAATGGCTGTAGGTAGTCCGATGTAACCCAAGCCCATGAAACATGCTTTCATTTATCTTTGTATTAAATATTAAATCATTCATTTACATAAAAAAACACATATTAGGGCAAAGTCTTCCCGAATGTAAATACGCTATATTTTACACACATTTTTCAAGAAAGACAGATTGTCTATTTTTTGCTTACAAGTTGTCACATAAAAAATAAGGGAGTGAACATCATTTCCTCCTAAATCATACATTCCTGCTTTTAATAATATCTTCGCTTTCTTCTCTATGTGCTTACCATACATTCCGACTAATGACGGTATATTTAATTGAAAAGAAATTTGGTTCTTTTTTAACGTTTTATAATCCATCATTTGCATATACTCATATCGTTCCGGATGGGCCAACAAAGGATGATAACCTTTCTTTTGGATGCGTTGCAAAATAGACAGTAATCCCATTGGTGGATTGAAATAAGAAGTTTCCACTAACAGATAACGTTTTCCCTCCTCAAGGGGTAACAGGTCATCCTTTTCCAACCGTTCCTCAAAAAGGTTATCCAACATATATTCCGCAGCCAAAGCCAATTCCACCTTCCCTTGATATTTTTGTTTTAAGCTCAAAAATTTTTGTTGTAATGTAACAGTTTTATTGGACATGTCTTCCATGACGTGAGGGGTAAGCCATATTTTCCGCACTCCTTGCCGCTCCATCTCATCCAAAATTCTCCATGTTTCTTCTTCTGTTTTTACTCCATCATCAATACCTGGCAACAAGTGACTATGGCAATCGGTGAAACCACGGAAAAAACCGCTTTCCGCTAATGTTTTTTTCTGTCGAAAAAGCCACATTCCTGTTGACTATTTATTTTGAGTTGCCGTAATAAGAGGTATACCCATTGTGGTAACCATAACTGTAACCATATCGATAACTATAGCGTCCACCAGTACTTTCCGTGCCATTCAGTACAATTGCAAGGTTCTTGAAACGCTTTTTTTGATAGAAAGTTTCCAATGCGGACAGCAGTGAGCGATCCAACAGTCCGGCTCGTATTACAAAAAGTGTCCGGTCTGCATACTGTTCTATGATTTGTGTGTCTGCCACGATATCTATCGGTGGACAATCCACAAAGATATAATCGTATTCGTTGCGCAAGATTTGCATCAAGGTTGCAAATTTTCCATCTTCCAACAGCTCTGTCGGATTTGGGGGAATAGTTCCCACAGGAAGAACATGCAAATTGGCATGTTTCTTATCTGTTACAAGTGCTTCATTCCAATTGGCCACCCTGTTACCCAAATAGTCACTCAAGCCTTTCTTAGGCGACCCTACATAAGCAGAAGTGGATCCATGCCGTAAGTCTCCATCTATCACTAATACTTTTTTCCCTTTAATGGCAAAGCTCATGGCTATGTTCACTGAAAAGAAACTCTTTCCACTACCCGGATTGAAAGAGGTGACCACAAATACTTTCTGCTTGCTTTCTTTTCCGGTCATAAAATCCACATTGGAGCGAAGTACACGAAAAGCTTCGTTGATGATGTTGCGATTGCCTTCTTCCACCACGATTATTTTTTCCTGAGATTTGTTTTTTTTCTTACCCTTACCATATAATGGAATTTCACCGATATAGGGTATACTTAGGTTCTCAAGGTCTTTCTTACCACGCACCTTGGTGTTCATGTTCTCCTGCATAAAGATTATGACCGCTGGAATCAGCAGACCGAGAACAAAAGCTACCAACAAGATGTCCTTTTTGACTGGTGCCGTAGGTAAAGCACTACCGCGTGGTGTTGTGACCACCCTTGTATTATAAGCGGTAAACGCTTGCGAAAGTTCGTTTTCTTCACGCTTCTGAAGTAGATAGAGATATAATTCTTCTTTCACTTTCTGCTGACGTTCTACCGATAGCAGATATTTTGCTTGACTTGGATTAGATGCTAATTGCTGGGTGTTCATTGCCTCCTGTTGACGGATACTGCGTATTTGGGTATTCAGCGATACAATCAGGTTATCCACCGATTGTAAAATGGTACGCTTCATACTCTGCATCGAATTTCCCAAATCTTTCACTAACGGATTTTTCTCACTACTGTTGGCTATCAACCGGTTTCGATCCAAAACCATCTTATTGTATTCACCGATTTGGCTTTCAATATTAACGCTGGAGATTCCCGAGTTGGTCGGTAATGGCTGGTTCATATCCTTACTGTTCAGTTCGCGACGGATATACTGGGCCGTGGTAAGCTGATTGGTGAGTGCTTGAATTTCTTTTTTATTCTCAGCTGACTGGCTCATATACAGATTGGATGCGGCTTGTACGTCCGGCAACAGATGTTCACTCTTGTAGCTGGAGATGTTCTCATCCACATGACCCAATTCGTTTTCAATCACGCCCAAACGTTCACCGATAAACCGTGAGGTACTTACTGCTATCTGGTTCTTGTCCTGGATCCATTTCTCGTTATAAACCTCAATCAATGTATTTAATATATCTTCTGCCTTTTGTACAGAAGCATCATCAATGCTCAAATTAATAATGGTGGCATCTTCATTGCCTAATTCAGCCCACAATTTTTGCGTATAGCTGTCTGCCACCATATCAGCCGGTTCTTTACTATATTGAATAGTGCTGCCTGTAAAAAAATTCTCATATTGAGAAGTTAAGCTGATGGCCAATGTTCCTGCTGATGTTTGAATGGAATCTCCTATAATTCCTTCAAACCGTTCCCCAGTTTCTTCTCCAGCAACGATAAAGTTTGAAAGATAAAACTTGTTTTGTGCACCAACTTCTATATCAAAACTTACACTTTTTTTATTATCAAAAAGATAAGTCACCAATATCGGGCTTGATTTATATAATTCTATTCTTTTTAAGCCCCTACGAATAGTATATATCTCATTTAGCCCCAAACGCTTCACCACCTCTGTCATCAGCGTAGGGGATTTCAAGGTGAGCAGTTCGTTGTTGATATTGGTGTTTGATTTAAAAATACCCATATCTGCAAACTCATTCATTGCACTTGCCGGAGAATTGTTCTTGGAGTCATCCTTAATTAAAATGGCAGCCGTCCGGCTATAGACATTAGGAGTACTCAACAAATATAATGATGCCGTTGCCAACGCAACGAACAAGGAAGTGGCAAACCAATACCATTTCGGGATAAACATACCCCATAAATCTTGTATCCGTATAAAATCATCGGTAGGTTTGCCTGTGTTCGTTCTATTCTTTATCATTTTGGCTCTCTTTAATATCTTATAAAATAAAATTCAATACATTACTTGAACAGCAAAACACCCAGCGAGGATAGGAGCGAACCGATACTGATCCACAACGATACCGATTTTACACTGTTCTCATTAATGGTGCTTTGTCCGGCACGTACCTTGTTGGGCTGTACATACACCACATCATTCTGTTTCAGATAATACACCGGTGAATTAAACAGATCTTTCGAGCGGATATCCACCCAATGGGTTACACGCTCGCCGTTTTCTTCACGGATGACAAATATCGCATCTCGCTTTCCGTAGATGCTTAGGTCACCCGCCATACTGATGGCTTCCAAAAGGGTAATCTGATCTTTTGTAATGGCATATTTACCTGGAGTTTTCACCTCGCCCAACACGGAGAAATAAAGGTTCATAAACTCAACTGTAACTACCGGATCGTTTACCAGATTCTCTTCCATCAGCCTTTTTTTTACCAGGGTGGCAATCTGGCTCTTGGTCATACCGGCAATATGCAATGTTCCGACAACAGGAAAATCAATGTTCCCCTTATCATCCAATGTGTAACCTGATATTTCTCCATTGATGTTGCCAGAACGTAAATCAGAAGATCCGGCACGGTATTGCACCCGTGTCAAATTAAACAGAGCCGCCAATTGCGGATCCTTACTGGACACCATAATGGAAATCTGGTCTTTGGGTTGTACGGTAATATCCCGTGCCCCGATAATCGCCTCGGGTTGATTAACTACGATATCTTGAAAATAGACAATTTCTTTGGAGGTATTGCAGGACACCAATAAGACACACAAGAAACATAATTTAATTAAATGAAATTTCATATCTGATTTTTTTTCTGTACAGTTAATTATTCTACTTTATGTTTTCGTTTGATTTTCATAGTTATGTAGCAATGAATCACCGTCCAAACAGCCACATCCAACAGAAACAAGTTTGTTACGGAAAGGCAATGAATCAAAAAACAATTTCCCAATGCAAAAAAAGCTGCCATAATAATAATGCTTACCATAGCTTTACGTTGGGACATTCCTAAGGCTATAAATTTATGGTGGATATGATTCCGGTCTGGAAGAAATGGATTTTTACCGTTACGCAACCGGTGAATAACCACACGTATCACATCAAACATTGGTACAATCAAAAAAGAAAAAGCTATCACAATGCTACCGGGAAAGGCACTCTCTTTCACTGGATCGGACATACTCAGACGGATGACCATCACTGCCAGCAGCATCCCGATAGTGAGCGAACCGGTATCACCCATAAAGATCTTGCGTCCCCGATATATCTTACCGTATACGTTATAATAAAAGAACGGCAATAACACACTGAAAGCAGCTAGACTGATAAAGGCATACATCCACCATTGCAAATGGATGAACATGCAGCTGAAAGCGAGGAATGAGATAATACTCAACCCAGAGGCAAGTCCGTCAATGCCGTCTATCAAATTGATGGCGTTCAGGATATAGACGATGACGAATACTGTGAACGGCACTCCTATGTAATAAGGTATGACATAAATACCGAACAACCCGTATAGGTTGTCGAAGCATAACCCGGAAATCACCAACAGTATGCCACAAAGTATTTGCACTACAAATTTGGAACGGTAACGTACACCGATAAGGTCATCCATCATACCTATAAGATAAAGTATGAACAGACAACAGAGCATGGAAAGCAGACGGTTCGTCAAGTCCATGTCGAGTATGTTATAGCCCTGCCAAAGGTTGTAACCGATAATGGCAAGCGAAACCGTAACTGTGATACAAGGGAAAAAGGCGATACCGCCTAACCTTGGTATATGGGCAGTATGCAACTTACGTTCGTCCACTGAGTCGAACAGGCGACGTCGGAAAGAGACCAACGAAATGCGAGGCAGGACCATCGCACTCAATGTCCAGCCGACTATGACTATAAAGGCAAATTCGATAAAATGAAGAATGTCCACTATATGATTCTTTTGATGATTTTCTTAATCTTGCCCTATCCGTTGTAGAAAGGCTTGTGGAATATAGGAAGTAGCCACGGCGCATACGCCTTGGACGGTGACCACCAAACGGCGATTCTTCCTAATCCGGCAGATAACCCCTTCCGCTCCCTTGAACTTTCCGTCAATGACCCGTACACGTTCTCCCTGTTGAAACTTGGAATTGTCCTCCCCGAAATATTCCATTCCCTGCTCGCCGGACGAGGTGACCAGCATGAAAATGTTCATTTCCCGATCAGGAATGGCAAGGGGAAGTCTTTTCAATCCCTTCTGTCTTGTATATAGGATTACCTTATTGGTGAATTGTCGCTGTACTTCCAAAGCACGACAAACGGTTGAACGGAAGAACATAAGCGAATTAATGACCGGACGACGGAGTTTCTTCTTTATGCCGTTACGTTCCATCAAGGTTTCCTCACAAGGAATGTAAGTCTCGATCTTGTCTTTTTTCAATATATCCTCAATCTCGAAAACTTTGTTATAAAATACTTTTAGGGCGAACCAATGTTCGTGTGTGTGTGTTTCTATGTTCAACGAAAAGTAATGTTACCGGGTTGATAAAAAGGATATAATTTCCATTCCTGCACCTTCTGCTTTTTCAAATAAGGAAGATACAGCAATCAAGGTTAATCCGGTTTTTTCCTTCATAGGACTTCCGGAATGCGGGCCGCTCCTGACTACAGTGAGCGGATACCGTAACCCCGTATTCGTACCGTTTCTATGTAAGAGAGGGTACACATGTTGTTTTTTTCTGATAATCAAGAATATACATTGCTATAAAAGTACATTTTTGCTCGGTTTGCTCGGTTTTAGACTCGAAAATACGCTCGAATGGAAAATGCAACGTTCTCCTTTTATTTTATATTCTTATTACGGCACTATTTTGATTCATATTAAATTAGTAATATAAGTTATTGATAATCAACTGTTTGTAAATGGGGGGGGGTAAAATAAGGAAATAAAAACGTTTATTTTACTTTTCAGTTTTACTGAGAATCATTACCTTTGCAGTGTGTTTTTACCCTCTCTTACATAGAAATGGTATCGTTCAAACCCTTCAAAATCTTCTCGTTCGCATTATCTATTATGGCATTGTCCAAAGAATCCAAGTAAATAAGCGTAGTCCTTTCGCTGCTGTGTCCCATCCCCGCACTGATGACGGCAATCGGTACGTCGTGGTTGCGTGCGGCGGTAGCCCAGCTGTGGCGTGGCGTATATGAGGACAAAGGTAATGGTTCGCCAAGCAATTTGCCCAACCGTTTCAACTTTCGGTTATGGTAGTTCAATCCGGTCCGATATTGACGGTAAGCCAGCTCCGGCTGTTCATCGGTAAGGATGGGGAAAAGATATGGACTTTCCGGACAAGTCCGCCCATACCGTTCCAATATCGTTACCATACACGGCTCTATGCGGAGTGTCAGGTATTGCCCGGTCTTATGACGATAATAGGTGATTCGTCCTCCACCTACATCCTCTTTTTTCAAATAGGCCATATCCACAAACGCCATCCCACGGGCGCAATAGCTGAACACGAACATATCTCTTGAAAGTGCCAGAGCCGGTGATCCGGATAGGTCAAGCCGCTGTAACTTCCGAATGGTTTCCTCATCCACGGCACGCTTCGATGTGCGAGCCATTCCTGTATAAACCTCACGAAACGGAAAGGTCTGCACCGCAAGACCTTGCTTTACGGCCTTGTTATAGACGGCACGCAGAATCCGCATATAGAACGAGCTGCTGTTTCTCGCTACCTTTTGTTGCCACAACCATGACTCATACCGACACGCCAGGGCGGAATCCAACGATGAAAAAGGAATGTCGTCACCGTCCAGGAAAGCGGAAAAGCTGTTCAGTGCACGCCGGTAATTACGAGAGGTGCCGTATTGGCCATTCTCCCAAAGCGTTTCCATCTCTTTTTTCATGTAGTACAGGAAACCGGGCTCGGAAGGCAGGGAGCGATAGCGGTTGAGTATTTCCGACAAGGTGTATGTTTCTCCGCTACAGTCCAGCTCGCGGATAATCTCACGGATGTCACGCATCTCCTTTTCCGCCCGTTTCCGGTAGGCGGTCAGGACCCTCTCATTGCCGGGGACAGCGACAAGCTCACGTTTCGTCTCATTCCACCACTCGGGAAATATCCTCATGTCGGTGGTAATCTGCCTGTTCTCCTGACGGTGGCAAAGCTGGTAACAGAGCGTGCCGGCCTTACCCTGTACCGTCGACGGACGGAATTTTAATTTAATGGTAGCCATATATAGTCTGTTTTATGATGAATAATAGGTACATAGATACAACCCGTGGGCTATATTGTTGAAGGAAGAAAATATTTAGTCATGGATTCCGCTTCTCCACTTGGAACACCGAATATCACCTGATGCCGATGCCAAACTCTGTAAATCTTCTTGAAAGACAGTCCGAATAGCCTCGTAAAGAATCAAAGTCCGAAAATGAAAAGCGACGTTTTTTCCGTGGAACAAGTCTAGAAATATTTATATCGCATAAACAACAAGACAGTATATGTTTTCTGGGAAATTCGTAAAAACAGACGGATACCAGCGAGTTCCCTATAATCAAAGATAAATCAAAACCGTATTGTCACGGGCGTTCCGGCTTCGCTTTCCATGAGTATTTTCCTTGCAACAAGTCGCGGAAAATACACATGGAAACAAACGCCCGGACAATGGTTTTGATTTCGGGAAAGATTATAGGGACTCACTGCGACCGACGCGACGCATGACCGTGTCATTGATGAAAAAAGGAGGGCCTCCTTTATATCCCTAATAAATTCGGCAGGAAGTACGGGATATATGGGCAGACCTGCAATGTCTTATGAAAAAAACGCCGCCCCATGAGAAGACAGGGACTTCAGCTCCCTCTGCTCTGCATAATCCTCCCTTTGCGCCCGTGCCGGCTTCTTCGCCCTTCCTCCGCATACCATATCCTTGTTTTCACGGCATGTTTCTCTCACGGAAAACTAGTCTTTCGGACATTTGACGACATCTGATGACATCTGATGACACCTTTTTGAAAATCAGTGTTTTATTCGGATTTAGCCCATATTTTTGAAGTGTCAAAGCAATTTATTAACCCCAAAAAGAAAAGGTATGGCACAAGAAAAGAGCCCAAACGAGAAGCCTGGACGGCCCCGGAAACCGAAGGTCATGAACGATGCCCCTTTGGTGGAACAGATCACCGAGCTGATGATGATTCATAACAAGAGCGATCCGAAAGCCGGTGTACAAGTGGTCAGCGAGATCGACAAGGACGGGAAGGTCAAGACGGTTCCAGCGGACGAGAAGAATGAAAACTCATTCCTGAAATTCGACAAGAACTCGAGCATACTCGAAAACTTCATCAAGAATTTCTGGAGCCAGCTCAAGGAACCTACCCATTTCCGCCTGCTCCGCATGACCTTCCACGACTACAAGGTGAACAAGCAGGCGATCCAAGACCTGGCGGAAGGGAAAAAGACGGACGCGGTGAAGGAGTTCCTCAAACGCTACGAGATCCGTCCGAGAGAGAACAAGGAGGAACAAAACATGAATAAACAAGAAACAGCCATGGCAAAAAAAGAAACGCAACCGCAGGAACCCCTGCAACAGAGTGAGGTACAACAGGCATCACAGCAACAACAACCGCAGGCACAGCAGGTGCCGCAAGAGCCGCAAGGCCCGCGCTATCGTTACAATGAGAACATGATCGACTGGGAGGGATTGGACAAGATCGGTATCTCAAAGGCGACACTCGAACAGCAAGGACTCCTTGACTCCATGCTGAGAGGTTACAAGACCAACAAGCTGGTGCCGCTGACACTTAACATTCCCGGCGTGCTGACAGCCAAACTGGACGCGAGGCTCTCGCTCATACCGCAAGAGAACGGGCAGGTGGGGCTGGCCGTTCACGGCATACGCAAGGAGCCGCAGTTGGAACGCCCTTATTTCGGGTTCAACTTTAGTGAGGAGGACAAGAAGAACCTGCGTGAGACCGGCAACATGGGACGTGCGGTGGAACTCAACCTGCGTGGAAGCGAGTACACCCCCTGCCTGATCTCCATCGACAAGAACACCAACGAGCTGGTCGCCGTCCGGCAGGAACATGTCTACATTCCGCAGGAAGTGAGCGGGGTAAGACTTACGGACGAGGAGATCAGACTGCTGAAGGAGGGACAACCCGTCAAGGTGGAGGGGATGACCTCCAAGGCGGGAAAGGAGTTTGACGCCACGCTCCAATACAGTGCTGAGCGCAGGGGGCTGGAGTTCATCTTCCCGAAGAATCAGGTATTCAACGAGAAGTCCATCGGAGGCGTACCGCTCTCGCCTACCCAGATAAAGATGCTCAGCGAGGGACATACCATCCTGGTCGAGGACATGAAGTTCAAGAACAGGGACGGGGCTTTCTCCGCGTTTGTCACGATAGACCAGACGACAGGACGGCCGAATTACACCCGCCATAATCCGGAAACCGGAGAAATCTATATTCCAAAGGAAATCTGCAACGTGCAGCTGACAGCCGAGGACAAGGAGGTCCTGCGCAAGGGGCAGGCCGTCTATCTGGAAAACATGATCAACCGTAAGGGAGAGGAATTCTCCGCGTTTGTGAAGCTGGACATGAATACCGGCAGGACGATGTACTCACGCACGCCGGATGGATTCAACGAGCAGCAGGCACCACGTATCCCGGCGGAAGTTTACGGCCATGTGTTCACGGCGCAGGAAAAGGCGAACCTCCAGGACGGGAAGACCCTCCTTGTCGAAGGGTTGAAAAACAACGGGCAAACGTTCAGCTCCTACCTGAAAGTAAACCCTTATTCCGGACAGTTGCAGTATTTCCAGGAGAATCCGGATATCCGCAGGGACACTTCCCGTCAGGCGGCACAGGCGGATACCGCCCAAGGCCAGCAGCAGGAACAAAAGAAAGGGGCAAAACAAGCGGTATAACCCCGATCGGAGAGAGACAAAATCAGTTTTACAAACATCAAATCCCCAAACCGTATGAATACGAATCGGAACATCCCTTATATTTATAATATAAAAGATATTGACTGGACCGCTCTGAAAGCCGTGGGTATCGGCAAGGAACAACTGGAAGCGGACGGCAGCCTCGACCTGTTGTTGCAAGGCAAGGAGTCGGAAATCATCCCGTTGAGACTTTGTACCCCGGTTATCAGCCTGACCATGGACGCCACACTCAAACTGGTACCCGGTGACAACAACAAGCCAATCATGGAAATCAACGGCCTCCGCCAGGAGGAACCTTCAAAGAAATAACAAAAAAATAAAACAAGTTTAACCTATCCCCCGTACCGCCCAATCCGGTACGGGACATCAAAAAAGAAGAATATGATCGCAATAGTGACTGACAGGCCCAACGTGGGCAGAGAGATAGCAAGAGTGTTGGGAGCCGACAGAAAAGAGAACGGCTATATGACCGGGAACGGCTACATGGTGACATGGACATATGGCAACATGCTTTCCCTTGCAATGCCGAAGGATTCAGGGACAGCCCGTGTGGAATGGAAAGACTTTCCCCTGCTGCCGCCTTCCTTCCTGACAGTAAGGCACGTGAAGACGGATACCGGATGGAATCCCGACATCAACGCGCTCCTCCAATTGAAGATAATAGCCAAGGTACTCAACGCGTGTGACACCATCATCGCGGCAACCGACGCTTCCCGGGAAGGAGAGATGCTGTTCCGTCATCTTTACGGCTTTCTGGAGTGCAAACAACCCTGTTTCCGCCTCTGGATCTCGTCTCTGACGGACGAGGCCATCACGGAAGGCATGGCGAACCTCCTTCCATGTGACCGGTTCGACAACCTGTTCCTGGCGGCGGACAGCCGTAACCGGGCGGACTGGCTCCTGGGGGTCAATTCAAGCTATGCCATCTGTAAGGCGGTAGGCTTCGGGAACAATTCGCTGGGCAGGGTACAGACCCCCGTACTGGCGGAGATATGCAGACGGTACCGGGAGAGGGAGAATTTCCTGCCAGCCGACAGCTGGCCGGTATTCGTCAGTCTCTGCAAGGACCGACAAATCATAAAACTGCGCCACACGGAAGATTTTCAGGAGTACCGGTACGCGTCAGAACTGTACGGTGACTGCAAGGCGGTACGGAACGCACGTATCGCGACGGTCAGCCGCGAGAGCGAGGACATCCGGGCACCGGCTCCCTACAACCTGACCGAACTTCAGAAGGACGCGAACCGTTACCACAACCTGACAGCCATACAGGTACAGGATATCACCCAAGGCCTGTACGAAAAGAAACTGATCTCCTATCCGCGTACCGCCAGCCGCCTGCTGACAAGGGACGTATATGACACGTTGCCCGCTGTCATGGAAAAGATTCTTTCCCGCAAGGAATTCCGCCAATACGCCAAAATGACGGACTTTGCCGCGCCGCCAAGCGACATCAGCGCACAGGAGACGACAGATCACCACGCGATCATTGTCACCGGCATGCCCCCCGGAACATTGAACAAGGAGGAACAACTGGTCTATACGCTCATTCTCGGCAGGACACTCGAAGCCTTCATGCCATCCTGCCGGGTGGAATATACGACCATCGACGTAGTATGTGCCGCACGGAAGTTCAGCGTCCAAACGTACCGCGTCCTGAAAAAGGGGTGGCTCAGCATCTTCGGGCGGGAACATCTTATCGCAAGGGGGGGTATGCCCTGTTCCGCACTACCGGATTTCTCCCCGGGAGAGCCGGTACCGGTAAGCGGATGCAATATCGTCCGCAAGAGAACACTTCCGGTATCCCCCTATACGGATGAGGAGCTGGTCGGCTATATGGACCGGAGCGGATTAGGGACCGTCTCCACGCGTACCAATATCATCCGCACACTGCTGGAGCGTAAATATATCCGCTATTCAGGCAAATATGTCATCCCCACCCCAAAAGGGCTTTTCTTCTATGAAACGGTACGTGGGATGAAAGTGGCCGACACCTCCCTCACTTCCGGATGGGAAGCGGAAGTGGCACGGATAGAACAGGGAAAACTCACGCAAGAGGAGTTCCTGGGAGGGGTACTGGAACAGGTGAAGGAGGTGACCGGTGAGATATTCCGGATCTATCAGGCTAAAAACAACCCGTAGGATATTACGCCACCGGCACGGGACGATTCTCAAAAGAGCAGGGAGTACAGGCTTTCAATGCCGTACTCCTTTTTTCAAGGGAGATTGGATAGTTTTTCCGCTTTTAACCGGCAAAGGTCTTGGATTGCCTCGTTTTTGCCGCAAGGCGGCCCCCTTTGGGGGCTTGGTTGGTCAAAAGAAAATCATCCTCGCTACGCTGCGGTATTTTCTTTTGCCAAGCCTTGCGCAAAAAGGCAATCCAAGGGCCGGAGGCCTATAAAATCGGGAAAACATATCCCGATGGGATTATTCATTCTTAAAAATTTAAAGATATGAAACTGCGACTCATCGAAAACATCTGCAAGCGAGTGGTCTCACTGGTCCTGCTTACGGGAATATGCCTGCTCTACAGCAAGGGAATCATTCCCGTGTACCTGATCGTCCTGTTCCTTTTATCGGGAACAATCATAGGATTCCTCTTCAGGGCATTCCTCCTTGTGATAAAAGTCATCCTTATCCTGTCCGTCATGGGCATGCTTGCATAACTCCTAAAATACAAAAAACATGAGAACCGCGACATCCACCCCCTCAGCCCCGGTCATGCCGGTCGCATGGCCCGTCACAAAGCGCATAAAACCTGTCAAAAAACGGTTCCCCTGCATATTGGACGAACCGAAAACAATAGGCCACTACCTGGAGCCATTAAAGGACATCGCGTCCAATCCCGACAGGCAGAGACTCCTGAAAGAGTTTTTCCAAGAAACTTATGTATAACTTACAAATATTTTACCATTATGTTTTTTCAAACGATCAACCGAATGATTACGGCAGGCACAGACCTGAGTATCAACATCAGACAAGTGAATGACAAACTGACCGTGGCCGTCATGCCCCGGCGTGCGGGACTGAAAGACGAGGCCGGGGAACAAATCGTCCCGCTGGTATTGAACGGTACCCCGGAAGAGCTGGACATGGAATTCCTGGGAGCGATCACCGCGCCCGTACAGAAGGCGCAGGGCATCCTTACCAACCTGGAAACATTCGAGAAACAAGCGGAACAGGCCGTATCACAAAGCAAGGCGGCCAAGTCCGTAGCTGAGAAGGAATCAAAAGAGGTACGCGAGAAACGGGAGAAGATGGAAAAGCTGCTTAAAAAGGCGGAGGACGCCACAGGCGGCAAACGCTATTCCGAGGCGTTGACCTGGCTCAGACAGGCAAAACGGCTGGCCATGCCGGACAAGCAGAAGGAGATTGACGTGAAGATAGCGGAGGTACAGAAAAAAGCGTCCGAGGGCAGTCTCTTCGGAGCGGAACCGGTAATGCCGGAACCACAGCCCGCGCAGGTTATCCAACCGGTGGCGCCGCAACCGGTACCCGGTTATGCCCCCCGATATCAGGGAGGGGAACAGATACGGATGTTCGCGCCCGAACAACCGTCCCGCCAATCTCCCCACCAGATTCCGCGGTCGGTACAAGGCACGCGACCACAACAGGTTCCACACGGACAGGCGGCTTCACGACCAGGAGCGGATGGTACACCGGCCGGCTGTCAGCAGCCCGTGAACCGACCGCAGACCATACAATTCCACCAGCCGGTACAGATGCCGCAATCACAGGTATACGACGGTCAATGGCTGCAACCCGTCCCTTCGCAACCGCAAACGGCTTCCACGCAAACCGTTCCCGATAACAAAGGGGAAAGCGAATACGGGGCACGAGCGCAGGACATGGGACAGTACGGCTTCGACAAGGACGACGAGCATGACAGGGAGCTCCTGCGTGAGGACCCTTACGCGGAATATCTCGACTTCCCGGAGGAATACCGCATGAAAGACGAGGCACAAATGGAAATGATATGTTGTTAAACCCTATAAAAATACAATTATGGCACTAGAAATTAAAGGATTGCAGAGAGTTTTCAAAATCAGGAAAGGCTCGTCGGAAATAGAGCTGGCCGATCCGGACAACAGCCTGTCCCCGAACGAGGTGATGGATTTCTATTCCATGACCTATCCGGAACTGACCACGGCGAGCGTACACGGTCCGGAATGCGAGGATGACAGCGTGGTCTACCGGTTCAAGACGACCATCGGAACAAAAGGGTAGATATATGGCAAAGAGAATTTCCATCAAAAAAAAGGAGGATACATGCAAAACGCTATCAGAATCACAAATGGCGGGACTGGTCGTATTGATCATCAGGGCCGCCGACCTCTCGTACATCGGACGGGGTACGATGGGCCGGGAAAAAAGAAGACTGCCGCCACCGGGGAGCGTAACGCTTTTTTGACAGGCAGATTCCTCCCCATCGCGGCGGACTATCTGGTGGAGGACGAAACGGGAGGGGCATGCGTCAACCTGACCACGTCCGAAAACTTTGACTATCTATACCGGTCCGCCCTGCGATATGCCGATCTCATGAATGTCAGGCTCCCTTTCCGCGCGAGGAAAGGGAGCGGTCCCCGCATCAACATCACCGCCTTATACAAGGCCCTGGACGAGACCTTGCCGGAACATGTCAATCTGGAGGAAAGGGCCGGGAGGCTCCATTTCTGCCTGTACAGGTTCCATGACTGGCCGGACCATACCCTGTTCTGGCTACCCGTCGATTTCACGGAGAACCTTCCTGTACCGTTACGGCGTATCGTCCGGGAATTCATACGGCAGTTCGTACGTTACCACGGGTTGAACGCCGTCACGGAAACATGGTATTATGAGCTGGCGGTGGAGGAACTGGATGACTGGAAGAACCGCGATCCCGAGGCTTCCCCTCAGACAATCCGTAAATACAAACGCCTGGCGGAATCCTACCAATCCGGGAAAATCGCAAAAACACTTAAACGAATGGAAGGGAAACCGTTCTGTACCGATCTGGAAGAAAAGGTCCGGAAATACCGGGCGGCAGTGAAGGAGGAACGGGAGCTTTTGGAACTGATACGGGAAGGGATGGGACTGATTACCCCAGGAAATCCGTGCATCATGCAATACGGTTACGATTGGGCGTATGAAAGATCACCGGATTTCCCCCCGATCGACCTGGACTGTCAGATCATGCTGGCATATTCCAACAATGACACCCTTACGGAGAACATGGAATGCTATTTCAACTCGGACTACCGGGAGACGTATGCCATCACCCCGGTCACAAGCATGTACCTGACACCTGAGACGGACAGACTGTTCCGGATGGACGACTATCCGGAGAGACTGTCCGGATGGATGGAACGATTCACGCAATGCATAAACTGGCATTTTAAAGTGCCCGTTTCCCAATAAATAAAGAAACGAAAACAAAAAAAATACAGGATATGAACGAACTTACCAAGCAACTGCAAGAGATAATGGTGCCCAAAGCGGCGCTGATCGCCTATGAGTACCAGGAAGGTCACTACGCAAGCGGAAGTCACTACCTGGAACTACGCCCTATCAACAAAAAGGGAAGAATGGAAGCCGGCATTCCGGTTACATATGAATTCATGGACTCCCTGGTGGAATCCTATTCGGACGGGAACCGGCGTATCCCGCACGGGTGGCTGCCACCCAACATGCTGTGGTGCGATACCCGCAGGGGGCATGAAAGCTATGTGTGGTATAATCCGCCGGGAAAACGGCGGATGTTTTTCAAGAACGACCTGAACATCGGGGATGGAATGTTCCACGTGCCGGGAGTCATTTATATCATTAAAAATGAAAGGATGGACATCTTCGCCTACAAGGGGAAAAAACCGGACGGGAGGACACCGCTCTATCTGGCCCCTTTTTTCAACGTGACCGGTGGAAACGTATGCCTGGGAAACTCCACACTGGAGAAACCGGAGAGCCTGGATTTTCACACCCTGTTGGAATATTGGGAGAAACGTTTCTGGCTCAGTGAATTTTCCCATCTTGGAGGAGGGAAGAACCCGACAAGAAACAATCTGGTCCTGGTTACTGAGCGGATGCGTGAACAGCCGTTCGACAACGACGAACTCCAACCGATCAACAAACGATTGAAAGACATCCTGCCATGAGAAAGATCCATTTCACAGACAAGTACCTGCTCAGTCCCTATCACCCCGTAACCGTCCTGGTAGCCGGGGCGGGTGGAACCGGCTCGCAGGTAATAACCAACCTGGCACGCATGAGCGTGGCATTACAGGCTCTGGGACATCCGGGGCTGCACCTGACGGCTTTCGACCCCGACACTGTCACGGAAGCAAACATCGGCCGCCAGCTGTTCAGCGAGACGGAACTGGGGTTGAACAAGGCGACGGCGCTTGTCACCCGCGTCAACAGTTTTTTCGGTTACGCGTGGGAGGCCAGGGAATGCCGCTATCCGATCATAACCAAAGAAGGGGATAAAAGCGTCCCGCTGGCGAACATCATCATCACCTGTACGGACAACACCCGTTCCCGGCTCGATCTGTGGCGGTTCCTGAAGAAATACAGGGAATATAAAAATAACGATGAGAAAGCGCCGATATACTGGATGGATTTCGGGAACGCCCAAACCACCGGGCAAGTCCTGGTAGGCAATATCCGGAGCAAAATAAGCCAGCCCGCATCCAGCGAATACCTTCCCATGCCCAGGATGAATGTCATCACCGAGGAGGTCAGCTACTCCACCATCCGGGAGGAGGACTCAGGCCCGAGTTGCTCACTCACGGAGGCGTTGCGCAAGCAGGATCTGTTCATCAACTCCATGCTGGCACAAATCGGTTGCGACATCCTCTGGCGCATGTTCAGAGAAGGGAGGACATTCTACCGGGGGGCCTATCTCAACCTTGACACGCTACGGGTAAATCCCATTCCGGTATAAACGGACGTGGATTTATTCCCGGTCATTCCTGCCGTACGGCCCGACCTTTCATCCGTACGGCACTCGCCACTCCCTTTTCCGTCATGACCAGCTCGTACCGTTCCAACCTTTCATAGAGCTTGCCCAATGTCTTGCATCCGTATCTCTTGACCTTGAATTTGGGCATCATTTTCTTCAACGAGCCGCCTATCAGGGAAAGGGAGACCTCCTCCTTGCCGTCAGCCGCCTGCTGGAAAGCCTTGTCAAAAAACTCCATATCCCTTCGGATAAAAAAATCCGGAGTGTTCTCCAAGGTCTTGTTTTCCTTACGGTCGGCATACAGGAATACGGAACAGGAACGTATCAGCGATACGGGAGTCTTGCCCTCCCCATATCCCAGTACCTTCAATCCCGCCTCCCGTATCCGTTGCGCCAACGGGTTGTAGTCACCGTCACTGGCGACCAGACAGAAACAGTCCACCCGGCCGTCACGGAGAATGTCCATGGCGTCTATGACCAACGCGATATCCGTAGTGTTCTTTCCTGAAGCATAGGAGGAGGCCTGCACCAACCTGAACCCATATTCCCGGGCGGTCTCCTTCCATCCGGAAAGAGCTTTCCTCGTCCAGTCACCGTATATCCGTCTGATAACGGCATCCCCATAACGGGAAACAAAGCCCATGATATCCTCCATCCTCTCAAAGGACACGTTGTCACCGTCAATCAGAACCGCAATGAGATATTTTGAATTGGTATTTGTCTTCATAACAACCGTTTATAAGACAAAGTTAGCATAACTTCCGCATATCCACATTGCCCCGTTCAGTTTTTCTTTCCCCGTTTCTGCAAAAAATCCTGTATATCCGAACTCCTGTAGAAATTCTTGCCGTTCTCATCCGTCTGGTAATAACGGATCAGTCCTTTTTCCCGGTAGCGGGCCACGGTCCGAAGCGACACGTTGAGCAGCCTGGCTATGTCATAGTTGTCCAGAAGCTCGTCACCGTTCAAGAACTCCTTCACACGGCCCATCCTATCCAGTTTCTTCTCTATGCGGTCAAATCCTTCCACTATGGTCATTATCATTTTCTCGAGCACTTCATTATCTATATACATCATGGCATGTATCTCCTGTATTTTTTAAAGGTTACTACTGAAATACCCCCGGTGCGCACTGTAAGAGTATATACCATTTTATTATGAAAAATGTATGCCATACCTCCTTTATGTCTTTTAAGCAGAATTATAACACATTGATAATTAGATATAAATTGTATTTTTCTTCCTTTTCGAATGTAACAGGTGTAAACAGGTAAAGTGTAAAACTGTAAAATACGGATTGTAAACTTTACATATTACCGGCCATCCGCTACCGCCATGCCTTATCTTTCCGGGGAACAGGCTAAAAATATCATAAACCAATGTATATCTGACATCTGATGACATCTGATGACATTTGCGGACACCTTTTTGGATATGAGTCTCCCTCTCCATACTTTCGTATCAAATCGAAAAAAGGAAAGACTTATGGAATTTGTGTGTATCGAGGCCAAGACATTCATGGAAATGAACGAGGCCCTGGAAGCCATCGCCAGAAGAGTACATGAGACATGCGGAGGAAGCACGCGGGGCATGGATGAGTGGATCGACAACCAGGAGGCATGTACGCTTATGGATGTCTCGCCAAGAAAAATGTTACAACTCCGGAGAAGCGGGTCCATCCCCTACAGTTACATAGACCGTAAAGTATATTACAAACGGCAGGATATCATCCGCTTTATGGAGGCGGAAATTCATCGTGTGACACCTCTAAATCGAATGATATGATCCAATCCATGCTGACCAAGGAAAGCCCGGAAATCATACGCTTTTTCCGGAATATTGAGGGCCTGTCCGAAATACTGGACACACAGGCGGAAAAGATGCGGCCGGTTCTGAACGGCGAACGTTATATGACCGACAGCGAGCTGGCCGAACACCTGAAACTGACACGGAGAACACTGGCCGAGTACAGGATAACAGGTAAACTGCCTTATTACAAAGTGGGAGGCAAATTATTGTACAAGGAAAAGGACATCCTCGTGCTGTTGGAAAGAAACAGGATGGAGGCTTTTGATTATAGATGATCCTGTCTGTGGCCACTAGTGTCGTATTCCTATTTCTTACCCGCAAAGGGCACCTTTTGCCCCCGGCTGCGCAAGGCGGTCCTTTGGACCGGTTGACAGAAAAAATAATCCTCACTTCGAGAGGGCACTGAAAAATAAGAACTTTTTCAGTGCCCTTTCGATTGAGTCCTAAAAAATGAGTTCGCCAAATCCGAGAATAGGGATTTGGCGAACTTTTTGTTTTTATACACCCATGACTTCCAAAGTTCTTCATATGTGTATCTCATATCCATGAAAGTGCCATTTATCCAAAGAACTTCGTAATGGCAAATAACGGAATATTCTCCATCCATTCCTGATCTTGATACCCCATCATGGAGATGCGCAGTCCTTTCAACTGATAATCGGGATGATTTTTAATATATTCCGACATGGAACGCGCGCGTACATTCTCTTCAGCTTTCACTTCCACCGGTATCACGCGATGCTCCGTCTGTACCACAAAGTCAATCTCCGCAGGTGTTTTGTCACTGCTCCAATAATAGGGCGAAAAGCCTTGGGCCACTAATTGCTGCAAGACAAACTGTTCGGTAAAAGCGCCCTTGAACTCCTTGAATACATTATCTCCTACCAGCATTTGGCTGGCGGGCGCCTCGGTCATACAACCTAAAAGACCGCAATCAAGCAGGAATAATTTGAAGGCACCCAGATCTTCGTAAAATTTGACAGGCATCTGCAGTTCTTTTATCCGGCTGACTTTATGTACCAGACCTGCATCCATCAGCCACTGAATGGCGAGTTCATATTCCGTAGCTCTGGCTCCTTTCTTCAACACATTATAGATGAATTTCTTGTTCTCCTTGGCCAACTGCGAAGGCAAGGATTGCAGCACTTGTCCGATACGTATACTTTCAGTAGGTGTCGTATGCTTGGAGATGTCCCGCCGATAAGCATCCAGGATTTCAGTCTGTTTGTCACGTACTTCCTGCAAGTTTTGATGCTGAAAGAAACAATCCACCACTTCAGGCATGCCACCTACATAATAGTATTGGCGAAGCAAATCAACATATTTTAAACTGAGAATCTTTAAAATTTCCCAATCGGGCTGATGCAGCAAATCGCACAAATCAGTTTCACCGGCAGCCATCAGAAATTCTTCAAAATCCATCGGATATAGATACATTACATTTACCTTACCCACTGGAAAGGACTGACCTTTCCCCAAAGTAATTCCCAACAAGGAACCAGCCGCCATCACATGATATTCAGGCGCATTTTCCTGAAAATATTTCAAGCTATGCAATCCCCGTTCCACTTCCTGCAACTCATCGAATACAATCAACGTTTTTCCTGCTTCAATCTTCGTTCCTGTGATAGCCTGAAGTGTCAGCAAAATACGGGGGATGTTATAGTCGGCTGCAAATAACTCCTTGGCCAGTGGCTCGACATCACAGTTGATGTAGGCTACATTCTTAAACTCAGTCAGACCAAAATGTTTCATCACCCAAGTTTTACCAACCTGACGAGCACCCAACAGTATCAAAGGTTTTCTCGCAGGATTATCTTTCCAAAGTTTCAACTGTTGTATAATCTTCCGTTTCATCGATTCCTTTAAAATACGAATTATTCACTTGTTTCTTGCAAAGATACATTTTTTCGAGGATAGAAACCAATATGCAACACACTTTTTCGATGATAATCCGAGGGGGATATTACATTTTTCAGAGGATAGCAAAAAATTTTTGATAGATATATCAGGTTAGCGGGTTAAAGTTTTTCCACCTTAGAATCAAGCAATGTTCCGCATTTCTATTTTTTACCTGCAAAGCTAGCCTTTTGCCCCTAATCGTGCAAGGCGGTCCTTCGGACTGGTTGGCTGAAAAAATCATCCTTGCTTTGCGAGGGCACTGAAAAAGTCATTTAAATGTTATTTGACTGCCTGAGATTTCGTTATTTGCAAATGCTCTCGTATAGGGGGACGAATAACGTAAGCATAGGAATCACAAAATAGGAGCTTTTTCAGTGCCCTCCGCTTCGCTGCGGTATTTTTTCGCTAAGCCTTACACGATCAGGGCAAAAGACAAACGGATGCATATAGAAAATATGATTGATTATCAGATATTTATAGTTAATACGGTAGAAAAGTCATATGGATTTAATCATACGGAAATTAGAAGACAAAGAATTAACTTTTTTAATATTAATTTACAACACTTTCAACTCAAAAACATTTTTGGACACAATCATGCTATCTACATAGAATCTTGATGCTTCAAGTCAAAAAAGGAGCAACTTGTATAAATTAGAGTTAAAATTAGATTAAAACGTAGTATGACTACAATTTTCACATGTTATACTTCTTGAATAAGGAGAATATTTTGTATTTTTGCAATCAAATTACAATAATGACATAAAAAAATATATCATGATAAGTGATTTCTGGGTAAAGAATTATCTCTCCATTCGAGATAAACAGGAGCTAAGTTTCTTGGCTAAGGGGCCCTCTTCGGAACTTGTTACAGAGGTTGTCGAAGGGGTATTCTTGTACAAGCTAGGAATCCTATATGGTTCTAATGCTTCTGGAAAATCTAATATGCTGATTGCAATGAATGAAGTGTTTCGTCTGTTGGTCATGCCAAAGTCTGATGCAACAGTCGGAATTGGTGGTTGTATTCCATTTGTCCTTACCAAAGATGAGCCAACAGAAATGCACGTGTCATTCTATGCCAATGGCACACGATACGACTATGATGTCAAGTTCAACGGCAAGCATATTTTGAGCGAAGCCTTGTACTATTACCCCAACAAATCAAAATCTCTTTTTTATGAGCGTAGTTTTGTTGGTGAAAACGTACAGGCTGATATTAAGTTCGGTGCGAGCCTCAAACTGCAAGTCAAGACGCAGGAGAGCATCCGCGAAAACACTTTGAATAACCATAGTGTACTTTCAGTTTGCCGTAAGGCTGCACTGAAAGAAGACATAGCTCCGTTTAATGCGCTTTATAATTGGATTATGGACAACTACCATGAAATTGATGGTGATGGAGACAAAGGTATAGTCGAAATCTTGAAAGAAGCTTATAGCAACCCTAAAAAGCGTAAATTCTATAACACCATGCTTCAAAAGGCCGACTTAAACATCCTGGAATATCGTCCTGTCGTGGAAGACCGCATTGTGCCCAATGATTTCCGCGAGCGTATCCAAAAGGAAAATATTCCAGAGAAGATGAAAAATGTTCTGTTGAAGCCAACCTCAGATTCCATCACATTCTTGAATCATTCGGACAATGGTGATTTTGACATTCCACTCAGATGGCAATCAAAGGGAACTCAGAAGTACATCCGCATATTGGATGCATTATACGACATGATAACAAGTCCTCATGTGTACTATCTTGATGAACTGGGCGAGGATTTGCATAATGACCTGTTGTACTACTATCTCAATGTCTTCATCTTTAACTCCGACAAGTCGCAGCTAGTTATCACGAGTCAGGAGACTACCCTCTTGTCACAGGACATGATTAACGAGAACAGAGGTGTGGTGTGGTTTGTTGAAAAGAACAAGGAGACAGCGTCATCAGAATATGCCCGTGGCGATTCATTTGGCTTGCACAAGAACCTGTCGCTATACAATTCATATCGTATTGGTCGATTGGGTGCCAAGCCAGAACTGGGTAGTATTTTTATAAATCTGGAGGACTGATATGGGAAAGCTACGACAAACAGCACTCATCTTGGGTGAAGGACCAACGGAATTCTTCTATTTCAAATCCCTATGCGACGTGTTCAAGCGTCTGACCATCAAGCCCGACTATCCGAAGCATACCAACATCAAGGAATTGGAAGCCAAGATTGCGGAGGGTGTGGAAATAGGTTACAACCATATCTTCTGCATCATCGACATGGACACGAAGGACAAGGAGCCTGAGCATTCACAATACCATAAGCTAAAGGTAAAGTATGCCAAGCCCATCGACAAGCCAAAGAAAGGTATCTACTGCGAGGTTGAGTTCTTCGAGACTCACCGCTGTACAGAACTGTTCTTCCTCTATTATTTCCGCTACACCTCACGTCCATACGAGACACAAGAGCCATTGCTCAAAGACCTCAACCAATGCGTCGAGTATCAAAAGACGGTAGAGTTCTTTATCAAAACCAAGGGACCGCATAGTTACTTTGAGCGCAATGGCGGTAGTCTCGAAAAGGCTGTGGCCAATGCTAATCGGTCTATGGATGAGAAACAGAAGAGTAGCAGAGATTATACTTACTCTGAACTGGGGAGGTTGATAGAAAAGTTAGGAAGCATATAAAATCGCTTTGAATCTATAAAAAAGACTGTCCTGATAAAAATGTAATTAATAATTCAATATGGAAGATATTATAAAAGAAACTCAAAACGTGCTTAGCAATGGAGGAAACATTATCAAAACTCGTGATGACCGTGAGTTGATACTTGTTGATAAGGACGGAAATATACAGAATGCAGATAGCTGTGGATGGTTGCCCGAGAATGATGGGAAAATAAACAAATCTGTGTTCCGTACACGTATTGAACCATGGTTGACTTCTCTATTTCAATCAGAACACCTATCGTTACTCTGTGGTTCTGGAATAACCAATGCTGTTAGCTTTTTGGCTGGTGGCGGTGGTGGCACAACGATGGCTGCAAGCTCTTTCACAACGTATAAAAACGAGATTGAAGAGGCCGCTAAGAAATCTGCAAAAGCCTGTGGACGTGATAGCGGAAATATAGAAGATCAGATTAGGACTGCAAATGATTTATTGCGTGGCCTTAGGATTTTGAATAAAAACACGGAAGCTGAATCATTAGAAAAGGAACTAAATACTACCATCAGTGCGTTTGCCAAGTCAATTTTGGAATCTGAAAAGGCAATTGCAACTGCAGCAGACGATAAACGTGAAAATGCTTATTCCGTATTGGTAAACTTTTTATTGAGCTTTGCAAGCAGAACGGGAAACCGCGAGAGACTGAATATCTTCACTACAAACTATGACCGATTGATAGAGGTAGGCGCGGAGTTGGCAGGTATTCATCTGATGGATAGGTTCGTGGGAACAATGATGCCCATATTCCGTTCATCCAGACTAAATCTTGATATTCACTATAATCCACCAGGAATACGTGGTGAGCCTCGCTATTTAGAGGGTGTTGCCCGATTGACCAAGTTACACGGTTCTGTTGATTGGGTGCAAAATGAGGACGAAATAAGACGAATTGGATTACCATTTGGAGCTGATAATATTGTGCCTTATTTGAATGCGCCAGGTTTGAAAAGGGCTGATGCACTGAAGTTGATGATATATCCCAATTCTGCCAAAGACCGAGAAACTGCAGAATATCCATACGTGGAGCTTTTCAGAGACTTTGCCGCTGCTATATGCCGACCTAACAGCACTTTGGTAACATACGGCTATGGTTTTGGGGACGAACATATCAACCGTGTTATTCATGATATGCTTACGATTCCTTCTACACATCTGGTCGTTATTTCTTTCAATGACCCGATTGGAAGGATCCTACAATTCTATTATGAATCCGCTCACTATGCGCAGATGTCTGTGCTGATGGGTAGTAACCTAGGTGACATTACCAATCTGGCTAACGACTATTTGCCCAAATCTGCTATTGACAGAACCACTATCCGCATGGCAGAGCTTCTGCAACATCGTATGGGGGCGGCTTCAAGCGCTTCTTCTACAAGTGCAACTGCTACATCTTTGATCGGTTCCGCTACATCTTCTACCACCACAACGTCAACTTCACAATCAACACTTGCAAAATGACAACAACACCAATAGAACAGTTAGCCTCGCTGAGAGTAGGGATGGTGGAGTTTATTTCGCCTGACAGGATAGAGGTGCAATTGGACATTGAGTCACCAGACAGTGTGGCTCTAAACACTGGGATGCCTCGTAACTTTCCACGTATCAACGGGTATGTGATGATTCCCGTGGACTTGGGTTTCGTGGTGGGGCAAGTTTCGTGGATAACCATCCAACGTTCTCCATACCCGAAACGAAGCGGATTCCAAGACTTTGGTTTGATTGATTTGCCTTTCCCATTGAGGAAGATGGAACTACAACCTGTAGGGACTCTGATTGCTGCAGAAAAAGGTTATAAGTTTAAGCGTGGGCTTGAAACATTTCCGTCTGTTGGAGACATTGTTATCCTCCCAACAGAAACTCAGTTGAAATCTATTATTGAGTCTGGTGAGAATAGAAGAGTGTATATAGGCAATAGTCCTCTGGTAGGAAATGCCAGGGTGATGATAGATCCAGACAGGTTGTTTGGTCGCCATCTGGCTGTTCTTGGCAATACAGGTAGCGGTAAGTCCTGTTCCGTGGCAGGTCTTATCAGGTGGTCGCTTGAAAGTGCAAGCAACAATAAATTTAAGAAAGATTTACCTGTAAACAGTAGGTTTATTGTACTCGACCCTAATGGTGAATACAGTAAAGCGTTTACTGATAAGAAGGACGCTAATATTTATTCTGTGAATATAGAGGACGGAGATTGTAGCAAACAGTTGGAAGTTCCCCTATGGTTTTGGAATACAGATGAATGGTGTGGTTTTACAAAGGCTTCGCCCAAGACGCACCGTACGACCATCGTACATGCGCTTAAGTCAGTGAGGAGTGGTAACGTGTTTGAGGTAGAGAGCAAGGAGAAAGAATTGGCGAGCTTTGTTAGGACAGTAATCAATACGATAGAAGTTTATAAAACAAAGGGTACGCCATGGGGCAATTTCCCTGGCCCAAAGAATTTCAAAGAGTCACTCCAGAAATGGAATGCCGGAGTAGTATCAGAAGATACATTTTCGCAAGAACTTAAGGATGCGATAGCGGCTTTTAATACTAAAGTTGCTGATTTTGAAGCTCAAAGGATTCCTCAATATTCTAATCAAGATTATGTGAGAGGAGATGTGGATGATTTGCTCACCTTGTTAAGAGATGTTTATTTGAAAGCAGGAGGCAGGGAAGAAGATTTTCTGCCTACGGATGAAGATAGTCCCATTCCATTCTCTGGAGAAAATTTCGTGCGCTCCATTGAAGCCAATGCTGAGATTCTCAATACTACAGACTATATAGTGACGCTGATGCCTCGCATCAAGACGCTATTGTCGGATGTGAGGGTGAAAAAGGTGATAGATGATACGTCACTGGAGTTGAGTGATTGGTTGGGCGAATATATTGGCTCGGATAACAAAGAATCACTGACTATTATCGACCTCTCGTTGCTTCCTTCAGACGTGACAAGCATAATCACAGCAGTCATTGCCAGGATGGTATTTGAGGCACAACAAAGATACCTTAAACTGAACAAGGTTTGTCTGCCAACAGTTTTGGTAATGGAAGAGGCTCACTATTTCGTGAAACGTTATAATGATGATGCTGAGAACACAGGGCCAACGGCCCAATGCTGCAAAGTGTTTGAGAAGATCGCCCGTGAAGGACGTAAATTTGGATTAGGCCTAGTTCTGTCATCCCAAAGACCCTCTGAATTATCACCCACAGTTTTGTCACAGTGTAATTCTTTCTTGTTGCATAGAATCTCCAATGACCGTGACCAGGAGTTAGTTCACCGCTTGCTGCCCGACAATATGCGGGGGATACTACGTGAGATGCCATCATTGCCCTCACAATATGCAGTATTGCTTGGTTGGGCATCTGAGCTACCTTTTATGGTAAAAATGAGAACCCTCCCTGAGGCTCAACGTCCTCAGTCAGACGATCCCGACTATTGGGATGTATGGACTGGTGCAAAGGAACGCAAGATAGATTGGAAGAGCATTGCTAATGAGTGGCAGAACAAGAGAACAGAGTAATAAGGTTGTAATGAATTTCGGGCAGAAACTGATAAAACAATGCAGTTTCCGCCCGAAACATTATGCATATCGTCAAGATTTCTAATTATTTACAATATCATACAGACTCTTGTAGTCCTTAGCTACATCATAGATATAGCAATTGTCGCTAATGGCTTTGAAATGAAGATTGGCGCACTCTATCTTGCTTTCCTCAGAGCCGCGGAGCTGGCTATTCTGCAAGTCATTATCCTTGGATTCTGCCACGAAATAGACGTGTTTGACACTGCCTTCTCTAACTGCAACAACCCTGTCAGGATTGTACTTTCCCTCGGAGAATAATGTAGAAACTATTTGGTAACATGATGTAAACCACGACATCATCTTCATGCCCCAATGATTCTACAAAGTTCTTTTCTGTGCCCATGTTGTCAAGCACACGAGGTCGTAGAGTGATTTCTGTAATTCCAAAGCATTGACACCTAACTTGCCTTTCACAGCTGATATGCTGAAGGTATTAGAATTGAAGGCTTTGTCAAGTTTATGATATGCCACATATCCTATTACAGCAATGGATTTGTATTGGTTGATGATATTGTCGACCTTGACAATGAGAACTTCGGGATTTGCTTTAGATTTCTAGAAAATATCATGATCTATCTTCTGTAAGGAATTCCTTGTACTCATTTTTGTGAGTCAAACTTAGCCTCACATGTCTATCAAGCATTTCTAGTTTAGCGATATTGGGATTGAGTACTACATCCAATCGTTTTACGATGTATGTCTTATATTCGCTGTAGTCATTCCCGAAATCAAGTATCCATTGCTGTTTATCATTGTGATATTACAGGGTGAACTTTCCCTATCACAAGCAAACAGGACTGCCCTATTAAGAACTTCAGTATGGGGGATATGCGTCAAGTTGCCATGAATCTATTTGATATATGGCTTTACGGCATCAATGCTCCATGCATAGTTGAGGTTTGCTTGTGAACCATCTGCAAATGAACCTAACGTGATACCTACCACTTCACCATATTCGTTGATGAGAGCACCGCCACTGCTACCATGGTCGATGAGTGCGCCAATCTGCATAAGATTATCGGCACGCCATTGGGACACTTCACCCGAGGAGAAGGTATTTTCAAGACCACGGGGACTTCCAATAGCATATACCTTCTCTCCAATTTTCGGCTTATCAGTAGCAATGGGGATGTAGTTTGTATTTTCACAATCCACTCGGAATAAAATGAAATCCTCTTGCTCACTCTTTTGTATGACTTCCGTAACTTTGTAGGCATCATTGCTTCCGACTAATTTGATTTGTTCAAAGCCAATACCTGTTCCCTTAAAAACATGATAGTTGCTTACAGCAAGACCTTCGCTGTCAATAAAGAAGCCTGAACCTTGATAAGCGTTAGAGCCATCCGTAGTGAATACCATAAACACAGCACTGTCATAGCGTTCAAAGATTTGTGAACCTTCAAGTTTATTGCAGGAGCGTTTATTCACAATCTTATTCTTACGAGAGGCTGAGCGTGAAGATTTACGGCCTGAACGCTCAGACATCATAGTGCCTGGTCGTTCACGGTCGCAGCGGTGTCCGGACTTGTGAGCGCATGATACAAAAAGTAATAATGATCTTGGTATAAGATTTATTTTACTGCCCACATGGATACCATAGCTTATAATATGTCTGTAGATATTGGCTTTGGCGATGTCGGCATTCCATATCCAACAACTATAGACTTTCCTCTTCTTTTACCGGATATCCCTTCTGTGAATATACAGGCATATTCTTTAGAACTGTTATTGCCGAAAAGTTCCATACAATGATAGATCGTGCTGTTCTTAACAGTCGCATGAAAGATTTCTTTGACTGTTATTAGCTCCTGACGAAGAGAAATTTGAATGACGATGCTTTGTATGACGCTATCGAAGCGACGTTCGATAATCGAGGACTTACATATAACTCCGATTTGCAACTGTTTACAGATAGTTTTGCTACAGATGGGGCACGCAGCCGTTGGAAGACTTTTCTTAGAAAAATCCAATGGAAAGAAGCACTTGATTTTGATACTGTGATGAAGGTAATAAGAGACAGGCTACAGTGAAAGATATTGGATAAAACCCTCAAAATAGAATTGAGTAAGATTTAGACAGGTTTTTCAAGAACATTATCAGGTTTGAGCAAAAAATATTTCATAAAAATCCTATTGACATTTGCGGAAATCGAACTTTTTATCTACCTTTGTATCGTCAAAGAGATGACGATTAAAAAGATAGTTCCGAAAAGCGATGAATTTAGTGTGATGCTAATTCAATGGCTTTCATAAAAGATAAAGCAATAAATGTGCAGTCAATCAGGATGTTAGAATAAACCAAAGTAAAAGGTTCGATTCCTGGTGGCACCACTGAAAATCTAAAAAATCCTGATTCCTAATAGAATCAGGATTTTTTATTACCCCAACCAAACAAAACAAAATTGTTATTTTGCGTAATTTAAATTCCTTATCAGAAAGGTAATCACAAAAATGGAAGACAAACTAACTATAAGGAACTGGATGTCACTCATCGGGCTAACATGCTCCACTTTTATATTCAACACATCAGAATTCATCCCTATCGGATTACTCACAGACATTGCACGTGATTTTGCCATAACCGACACAAAAGCCGGAATGCTCATATCAGTATATGCATTCGCTGTCATGATTCTTTCCCTCCCACTGATGATACTTGTATCCAGATTTGAGTTAAAGAAACTCATCTCCTCCGTAATTCTAGTTTTTGCCGTCTTTCAAATTTCATCAGCCATGTCCACAAGCTACGTCATGCTTATGATTTCGAGAATAGGTGTAGCATGTTCACACGCCATATTTTGGTCCATCGCAGCCCCATTAGCTGTACGTACCGTGCCTACTCAATTTAAGAATGTGGCATTAAGCATGATTGCTACCGGGACCTCTATCGCAATGATTTTCGGACTCCCTATCGGACGAATAATAGGTCTGCAAATAGGATGGCGTATGACATTTCTCTATATCGGCATATTTGCTTTCGCACTGATCATATACCTCCTGTCCGTATTACCCATAGTACCCAGCCGTGGCAACTTTTCACTCCACAAACTCCCCATACTACTCAAAAGACCTTCTTTGTCACGCCTGTTTGTTCTGGCTTTTGCCGTTGCCACTTCCTATTACACCGGCTACAGTTATATTGAACCTTTTCTAAAGCAAATAGCAGGCATGCAAGACAGTTGGATTACGGCTACATTAATGATATTCGGAGGCATGGGTATATTAGGGAGTCTATGCTTCAGTAAATTCTATTCAATCAACCCTTTCAGGTTCATGAGCATAGCCATTCTCAGCCTCTGTGGTTGTCTGATATTGCTCCACGCATCTTCTTTCCATAGCTTCACCATCATTCTGCTATGCGCTTTATGGGGTATGACGTTCACAGCTTCTAATGTAACCCTTCAGGCCGAAACCATCAATTGTTCTCCACTCGATGCCACAGCCGTATCCACATCTATATTTTCCGGTCTGACCAATCTCGGCATCGCTTGCGGCACTTACATAGGCGGCACTGTCTACACACATTTTTCTCTCTCTGGGATAGGATATGTAGGAGGTATACTGGCCTTGCAGACATTCATCTATTGGATAAAGCGTGTCGTACCAGCCATGAAAAATAAATGATCAGTTGCCCAATAGAACAATAACAAGACGTACATATGCTTGAATAATCTGCACAACACGCATTCCTAACGTTCTATCAAATTTATCGGCAGAAAGACAAAAAACGTCGCCACATTTAAAAAAACATGGCGACGTTTTCATTATAACTATTCAAATTCCTCAAGCTTTCTTCTCTTTCACATCAGAATGCGCTTCTACTACATTTACCACATAGTCACCCAGCTTTTCACATTCACCAATGATGTCCATATAGTGAATACCCATCTGATAACTATATTCCTTATTATTTACGTCAATTATGTTTTGATTTTTCAACTGACTCCGATAATTATTTATCTCATTCTCGATGTTAAATGATTTATTCACATCCACCGTATGATGTACATCCTCTACCAAAGCAATCATCTGCGTCAAAGCGCTATCTGTCAATCCAAACATCTGGTGAATATGTTCATACTGCTTTTCAGTGAAGTCAATGCTTCCACGACGCTTACGGTTGATAGTTCTTGCCAGATTATAGCAACTATCTCCGATACTTTCTATCTCGGTTACCTCACGAAGCATTTCGCGTATCTGTAGTTTACTCTCAGAACTCAAACGACCTTCGGATACCTGATTCAGGTAATTGGCAATCTCCACCTCCATGTTATCGCTGATATTTTCATATTTTTCAATACGGCTAAACAGCTTGTTAAATTCATTCTCGTTTTCCGTATGCAACAAGTCGCGTACCATACGAAACATACGCTGAATACGTTCTGCAAACAGATTGATTTCTTTACGTGCCTGCAAGACAGACAATTCGGCAGTTGACAACATACCGCCCGTAATGAACTGCAAACGGTATTCTTCTTCCTGTTCCTTCTGAGGAATCAACTTACAAACGGTCTTTTCTATCAATTTGACAAACCAAATCAGGATCAACACGTTACACACATTAAAACATGTATGGAAGGCCGAAAGTTTGAATGAAACGGCTACCCCGTCGGCTTCACTGATATGCATGAAATCGGAAATAATCCAGTCTACCATCGACAAGAACGGCTTAAACAGAATCAATACCCAAACCACACCAAATATATTGAACATTAAGTGAGCCATGGCTGCCCGTCTTGCCTGCGTATTGGCTGTCAGAGCAGCAAGATTCGCCGTAATGGTCGTACCAATATTTTCTCCCAAAACCAATGCAGCTCCCAGTTCAAAACTGATCCATCCGTTGGCACACATGATAAGCGTAATTGCCATCGTTGCCGCAGAGGCCTGCACAATCATTGTCAGAATAGTACCAATAAAAACGAAAAGGAGTACAGAGAGAAAACCCATATCGGTATAATTCTGTACGAAAGCTAACATATCGGGATTGGCGCTCAGGTCGGGGGCATTTGTTTTTAGAAGATTAAGCCCCATAAAAAGGAAAGCAAAACCAAAGATAAATTCCCCAACAGACTTGCGGGAACTCTTTTGAGAAAATAGAAGTGGAATACCGAATGCCAGAAGAGGCAATGAGAACATGGAAATATCGACTTTAAAGCCGAGAGCCGAAATAATCCAGGCTGTAACAGTAGTACCGATATTGGCGCCCATAATTACACCTATAGATTGCGAGAGAGTCAGTAATCCTGCATTGACAAAGCTGACTACCATTACTGTCGTTGCAGAAGAAGATTGAATCAAGGCTGTAATAAGCACACCCGTCAGAACACCGGTTACTCTGTTAGTTGTCATGGCAGTCAGGATACTACGAAGTCTGTCACCAGCAAACTTCTGGAGCCCCTCACTCATGATTTTCATTCCATAAAGGAAAAGCGCTAACGAACCAAGCAACGCTAAAAAATCATAAAAAGTATATTCCATTTGTAATTAATTAAGTCGGGGGTAGGCTTTTAATTGTTTAATGTGTAAATTAATTGCCAAATCACCACGTTAGTAACACATATTACAATTATGCTACAAATATATTGCAAAAATAACAATTTAACAAAAGATTTTCCCGAAGGCAGCACGCTTTTGGATATTTATAATGGTTTTAATCTATCTATGCCCTACGGACCTGTCAGTGCGAAAGTTAACAACAAAGTAGAGGGACTTAACTTCAAAGTTTATTACAACAAAGACGTAGAATTTCTCGATATCACCAGTCCGTCCGGCATGCGTACCTACTTCCGCTCGCTATGCTTCATACTAGTAAAGGCTGTAGAAGAGCTTTATCCACAAGGCAGTATTTCATTGGAACATCCCGTATCGAAAGGATACTATTGTACCTTACACCTCGATCGCCCGATAGGACTGGACGACGTAACTCGTATCAAACAAAAGATGCAAGAGATCATCACAGAGGATATCCCGTTCCAACGCATAGAGTGCCATACGGAACAGGCCGTCGAATTATTCAGCCAAAGAAGTATGCTGGATAAAGCCAAATTACTAAAGACATCGGGACAATTGTACACTTTTTATTACAGATTGGGAGATACGATCGATTGCTATTATGGCAGTTTGGTTCCAAGCACCGGCTATATCAAACTGTTCGACATTGTAAAATATTACGATGGCTTGCTGTTGCGTATTCCTAACCGGAAAAATCCCAAGAAGTTGGAAGAACTTGTGAAACAAGAAAAGATGCTGGAAGTATTTCAGGAATATCACCGCTGGAATCAAATTTTAGGCATTAGTACTGTGGGAGATTTCAACATAGCCTGCAATGAAGGGCATGCTACTGACCTGATAAAGGTTTCAGAAGCTCTGCAAGAAAAGAAAATAGCCCGCATAGCAGACGAAATTACCCACCGAAACCAAAATGGGAAAAGAGTGAAACTTGTTTTGATTTCCGGTCCGTCATCTTCCGGAAAGACTACATTCAGCAAACGTTTGAGCATCCAGCTGATGACCAACGGCATGAAGCCCTATCCGATTTCATTGGATGACTATTTCGTAAATAGGGAAGATACCCCGCTGGACGAAAACGGACAACATGATTTCGAATCGTTGTATGCCTTAGACCTTCCTTTCTTCGAAGCACAACTGAAAGATCTTCTGGAAGGTAAGGAAATAGAATTACCCCGATTTAACTTTACAACGGGCAAACGAGAAAATAGTGGTACAAAGTTACGCATCAACGATAACATGATTTTAATTTTAGAAGGTATTCATGCGTTAAATCCTGCACTCACCCCGAATATCCCGGTTGAGAATAAATATAAAATATACGTATCGGCACTGACAACAATCCTATTGGATAACCACAACTATATACCTACGACAGACAACCGTCTGTTACGACGTATCATACGTGATTACCGATATCGCAATTATTCGGCAGAAGCAACCATCGAACGCTGGGATAGTGTACGTGCAGGGGAAGATAAATGGATTTTCCCTTATCAGGAATATGCCGACGCAATGTTTAACTCGGCTTTACTTTTCGAACTCGCTGTATTGAAAGACTATGCAGAACCTCTTCTGCGTAAGGTACCCAACAACTGCTCTGCATATTCGGAAGCCCACCGGCTCTTGCGATTTCTGTCATATTTCGTATCAGTACAAGACAAGGAATTACCTCCTACCTCATTGTTACGTGAGTTTCTGGGAGGAAGCAGCTTCAGATACTGATTTTTAATTATACTGGTACGGATTACATAGCGGAACACAAATAAAATTAAGTTCACTTTCATGTAATCCGTACCTAATTTGTTATTTTTGCAGCGATAAATCAAATTCTTTTTTATGGCTATAAATTCACGTCAGGTACAAACGCAGGCTCAGCAACAAGTGCAGACTTTATCTCCGCAGCAGATTCTGGCTGTCAAATTACTAGAGCTTCCTACTGTAGAACTGGAGGAACGTATTCACTCCGAACTTTTGGACAATCCGGCTTTGGAAGAAGGTAAAGAACCTTCTGAACAGACAGAAGACCATGAAGACGATTATACTACGGATGAAGACGGAGAGCCAACTTCCGGCGAATATGAAGAAGATTTATCATTAGGTGATTACCGTACCGAAGACGACATTCCAGATTATAAACTTCAGGAGAACAATCGTTCCAAGGGAGAAACTCCCGAAGAGATTCCTTTTTCGGACAATGTATCGTTTTACGAAACATTGAAAGAGCAGCTCGACATGCAGGAACTTACTCCCGAAGAAAAACAATTGGGAGAATATCTCATCGGCTCATTGGACGATGACGGACTGCTGCGAAAAACGACAGATGCCTTGATTGATGAACTTGCCATTTATCAGGGTATTTCTACCACTCCCGAACAGCTGGAGCATGTCTTATCTATCATTCAGGATTTTGACCCGGCAGGTATCGGCGCACGCAGTCTGCAAGAATGCCTGCTGTTGCAAATCAAGCGGAAGGAAAATTCTCCATTAAAACAAATAGAGTACGATATCATCAGCAAATGCTGTGACGATTTCACCAAGAAGAACAAAGATAAAATACTGCAAAAGCTGAACATAACCGAGGAACAATATAATGCAGCCGTAGCAGAACTGACAAAATTGAATCCGCGTCCGGGCAGTTCGATGGGAGAAACCATTGGCAAGAATTTACAACAGATTATCCCCGATTTCATTGTCGAAACAGAAGAGGACGGAACTATTAACCTGAGCCTCAACAACCGGAATATACCGGAGTTACGTTTGAGCCGTGAGTTTACAGAAATGCTGGATGAACATACACGCAATAAGGCAAATCAGAGCAAGGAATCGAAAAATGCCATGATGTTCCTGAAGCAAAAGGTAGATGCAGCACAGGGGTTCATCAATGCGGTCAAACAACGACAGCAAACTCTGCTCAGCACCATGCAGGCTATCATCGACTTGCAACGACCATTTTTTCTCGATGGTGATGAATCCTCTTTGCGTCCGATGATTCTGAAAGATGTGGCGGAACGTGCCAAACTGGATATTTCCACCATTTCGCGAGTAAGCAACAGCAAGTATGTACAAACAAATTTCGGTATCTACCCGCTCAAGTTCTTTTTCAACGACGGATATGTAACCGAAAGTGGAGAAGAGCTTTCAGTACGCGAAATCAAGCAGTTCCTGAAAGAATGTATTGCCAAGGAAAATAAAGACAAGCCTTATACCGATGACGAACTGGCTGACATGCTGAAAGAAAAAGGTTATCCGATAGCCCGACGGACTGTTGCCAAATATCGCCAGCAATTGAATATCCCCGTCGCACGCTTAAGGAGATAAATGAAACGACAACAAAAATATTATCACAAGAATGGAAGAAACAAATATTCCCGACCAACTGACATATCATGATCCTGAACCCAGAAACAAGGAAGAACAGAGGGACAAGCTCTTTATAGCAGCTCGCATTATCTCTGCCGTCTTCACCCCTTTCATGGTTCCTTTTGTCGCGTTTCTACTTCTCTTTTTCTTTACCTATTTGCGGGTTCTTCCCCTGCAATATAAACTGACGGTGTTGATTATGGTATATTGTTTTACCATATTGCTCCCGATGCTCGGCATCTACCTACTTCAGAAAATCAATGGGTGGACCCTGCAAGAACTGGGGAACAGAAAGAAACGTTTCATTCCTTACCTGATTACGATCATGAGCTATACCGGATGCTTCCTGACGATGTATCGCATTCACCTGCCACGCTACATGAGCGGTATCATCATTGCCACGCTGCTGTGCATGATTATTTGTACCAGCATCAACCTGAAATGGAAAATCAGTACACACATGGCAAGCTGCGGAATGATTATTGGTGGTTTGCTCTCGTACAGCTTCATCTTTCAGTTTAATCCTATCTGGTGGCTATGCGGTTTTATCTTACTGGCAGGAATGCTGGGTTCGGCAAGAATCATCGTCCGACAACATACTTTAAACGAAGTAGGCGGCGGTTTTTTAGTCGGTTTATTTTGCGGTATCATTGGAATTTTGTTTATTTGAAACATGATAATTAAACATTAACCTCTAAAATACTAAGATTATGAATTTCCCAACAAATGTAAAGTACACCAACGAACACGAATGGATTCGCCTGGAAGGTGAGGAAGCTTATGTAGGTATCACCGATTATGCACAAGATCAATTGGGCGACATCGTTTTTGTCGACGTAACAACTGAAGGTGAAACTTTGGATAAAGGTGAAGTATTCGGAACCATTGAAGTAGTAAAGACTGTATCCGATCTTTTCCTTCCCATTGGTGGAGAAGTACTTGAAATAAACCCGGCACTGGAAGAACATCCTGAACTGGTTAATAAAGATCCGTATGGCGAAGGCTGGATAATCAAAATCAAGCCAACCGATACAACCGAAATGGATGAACTGCTGGATGCCGAAGCATACAAACAGATCATTAATGAGTAAAACTAAATAACAAACATGAAACCAATTGTAAGTATCATCATGGGTAGTACGTCCGACCTTCCCGTTATGGAGAAAGCGGCAAAACTGCTCGACGAAATGCAAGTTCCTTTTGAGATGAATGCACTCTCGGCACATCGCACTCCTGCCGAAGTAGAAAAGTTCGCAAAAGAAGCTGCGGGAAGAGGACTTAAGGTCATCATTGCAGCAGCCGGAATGGCAGCAGCACTGCCAGGCGTTATCGCAGCAAACACCACTCTTCCGGTTATCGGAGTTCCTGTAAAAGGCTCTGTTCTGGATGGAGTAGACGCACTTTATTCTATTATTCAAATGCCTCCCGGCATACCTGTAGCCACTGTCGCTATCAACGGTGCCATGAATGCAGCTATTCTTGCCGTACAGATATTGTCACTGTCCGACGAAGAGCTTGCAGCTAAATTCGCAGCTTACAAGGAAGGACTGAAAAACAAGATTGTTAAAGCAAACGAAGAACTGAAAGAAGTAAAATACGCTTATAAAACAAATTAATGGATTACTTCAACTATTCACGCCGAGAGGCAAATGAGGTATACGTTGGTGCCACTCCTATGGGTGGCACTAATCCTATCCGTATACAAAGTATGACCAATACGGTAACCATGGATACCGAGGCATGCGTAGAACAGGCCAAACGCATCATCGACGCGGGTGGTGAATACGTACGTCTTACGACACAGGGAGTACGCGAAGCCGAAAACCTGAAGAACATCAATATCGGCTTGCGTTCACAAGGTTACAACACTCCGTTGATAGCCGATGTGCACTTCAATCCCAAAGTGGCCGAAGTTGCAGCATTGTATGCCGAAGGAGTTCGAATCAATCCGGGAAACTATGTAGATGCCGCACGTACATTCAAAAAACTGGAATATACAGACGAAGAATATGCTCAGGAAATTCAGAAAATACGCGATCGCTTCATTCCGTTCCTGAATATCTGTAAAGAGAATCATACAGCCATCCGCATTGGTGTCAATCACGGTTCCTTGTCCGACCGTATCATGTCACGCTACGGTGATACTCCCGAAGGCATGGTAGAATCGTGCATGGAGTTTCTGCGTATCTGCGTAGACGAACAGTTCACGAACGTCGTGATCTCCATCAAGGCATCCAATACGGTTGTAATGGTCAAGACTGTCCGGTTACTGGTTGAACAGATGGAAAAGGAAGGCATGGCATTTCCTCTTCACTTAGGAGTAACCGAGGCCGGTGATGGAGAAGATGGACGTATCAAGTCGGCATTAGGCATCGGCGCATTATTATGCGACGGACTGGGAGATACCATCCGTGTATCATTGAGTGAAGCCCCCGAAGCAGAAATTCCTGTAGCCCGTAAACTGGTGGATTATGTACTCCAGCGCGAGAATCATCCTTATATTCCAGGAGCAGAAGCACCCGAATTCAACTATACCAATCCGAGTCGACGCAAAACAACAGCTGTCGGGAACATAGGAGGAGAACAAGTTCCGGTTGTTATCTCTGCCCGTCTGGAAGACAATATGGAAGTTGATGAACAATTCCGTCCGGATTACATCTATTGCGGCCAGCATCTACCGGAAGCACGCCGTACCGATACAGGTTACATTGTAGATGCCAATATCTGGAACGGAGAAAAAGGTACTTATCCGGCATTCAATTACCAGCAATTAGTCGAACTGCACCACTGCAATGCGGAAATCAAATTTTTATTCACTCCGTATATGGGACTGAATGAAGAGGCTACAGCTTGCCTGCGACTGCATCCGGAGGTTGTTGTCATAGCCCAAAGCAATCACCCCAACCGGCTCGGTGAGTTCCGAGGTATTGCCCATCAATTGATAAATCAAAGACTGACCAATCCATTAGTATTTTTCCAGTTCTATCAGGAGGACAACACCGAAGACTTACAGATCAAATCGGCAACCGACATGGGAGCTCTTATCTTCGATGGCTTCTGCGACGGTATCTTGCTGTATAATCACGGAAAGGCCATTGCCGATACCAAAGTGGACGAAACAGCTTTTGGCATTTTACAAGCAGGCAGAGCACGTACATCGAAAACAGAATATATTTCCTGCCCCGGTTGCGGACGTACATTATACGACCTGGAAGCGACTATTGCCCGTATCAAAGCTGCGACCTCTCACCTGAAAGGGCTGAAAATCGGCATTATGGGATGTATTGTCAATGGTCCCGGTGAAATGGCCGATGCAGACTACGGTTATGTAGGGGCCGGACGAGGTAAAATCAGCTTGTACAAGAAAAAGGAATGTATCGAGAAAAACATTCCGGAAGAACAGGCTGTAGAAAAACTGATCGAACTGATTAAGGCAAATGGGGATTATAAGGAACAATAATCTATTCACTATGAGATCAGTATTTCACAAATATTCAGTTTGAACCTTCTAAATGAAAATGACTCACAAAAGAACTTTCACGCCATCTTTTGTGAGTCATTCAATACGATTATAACTTCTAAGTATTTACCAGACATAAATAAATACTAATCCTTTTTCTCTTCTGGAATTTCCAAATCATTATCCAAATCACTATTAGCTAGTAATTCAGGTAACTCCTGCGCCGGAGAAGTCCCCATGTCTATAGTAGCCAAATCTACACATTCCTCCAGATTAATTTCCGTTCCTTCCGGTATTTCTACCAAATAATCTGTATCAGTTGACTTATCTACCTTACTTTGGTGAATCTGCTTCATCGTACGCATTTGTTGCTTGGTACGGTTCACTATTTCTCTAACTTCTTGATAGCCTAATCCCACAATTTTAGGACCAGCCTTTAAATATTTTCCATGTGAAAAAGCCAGCAATGGATTTTCCGTTAAAGAGGTTCCTGCAGATACCGTTAACAATGAAATATTAGCAACATCTAGTACGATATTAGTACCACTTAGTATCATATCAGCTCCTTGCTGCAAAGACTGTACCCAACTTCTTTTGGTACCTTCTTCATCACGAATCTGGATATCATAATAAGGAGTATTATCCGTCTTATCATAAACTAAAACTGTATCGATCTTAAAAAAGTGAATAGAATCACGATAAGTAGTAATTCGGTTCCACAAGGTATCGCAAGTTAAAAGATATGTATCGAAATCCTTAATCCCAGTCATTTTTTCCGGCATTTTCCATACAAATTCTTTTTTCTCTTTTTTCTTTTTCTTGTCTTTAGCCTGCGCAACCGTTCCCAAACAAAATACCGCAACTATAGCAAGTAAAACGGCCTTTACAAAACATTTCTTCATAGCCTTTTCATTTTCATTAAATAAATAATTATATCAATTCGCATTAATCTTCCTACTTGAGATAAAACGCACTACTACTCCTTTTTGTATGTCAGCATCGGTTGGTCGATAACTTACCGCATCTATCGATGAAATGCCAACCTCCTTATCATCTGCCACAAAATGGAGGACATAGACACCGCCACTCGTATCTCTTGGAACAAAGACTTCAAAATGCCCGCTTGCATCTGTTTTTACCAATGTCTTTGTTTCAAGAAGCTGTTTCAAATCGGGCTCTGCTACTGAAACTCCATCAATTTTCTTATACTTCACTCCATATTTACATAGCACTACATATACATTAGCCAAAGGAGGATTTTTCTTATTCAAATCCATTTTAGCTCGATCGACAACCTTTCCAGAAACAACCCGGGGAAGTTCTTTACGGATACGTGAAAAATCACGACGTAATTTGGTACAATATGAATCATTTGAATTCATTTTCAGGATAGCTGCCGCATATTGATTTGCGTCCTGATAATAGAACATACAACTATCCATCTGACCATTTTGACGAAAATTTTCAGCCTTCTCTACATGACTCATGACACGTTCTTTCGCATTCGATAAAATAGCCGAATTCTTCATCTTTTTCTTAATAATTCCCTCATCTTGTTTATCTTTACATTCCAAGGCATCCTTATAAGCAAAATAAGCATCTCGATACAAACCATTGATAAATGCATTTTCAGCTAAGCTCTCACTATGCTGAAAACAAGAAGCTTCTTGTTTAACACTTACAGCAAGTTCTACACCATCCTTTTGAGCTAAGGTACCTATCTGAAATGCTTTCATTTCCGGATTATCACTAACCGACAAATTAAGAGTATAGTTAGCAGAAGCAGGGACATCAGCCAAATTAACATGATACAAATACTCAAACGAACCATCTTTCTTCCCAACTACATTATCCAACGTCGCATTCCCTGCTTTGGAACCATCCCTCAACAATTCAAGATGTAATTCCTCACTGTTGCTTACAACCGAAATCAAAGCCATTTGTGGCGTTGCATGAGTCATATGGGGAGCCGTAACCTCCACACTTTCTATTTTCAGCGGAAGCTCTACGACCTCCACATTAAAAGAAGCCCACATATTTTCTTCCAATGAAACGTCCAATTGCTTTTTATCTACACTTCCCCGCTTCCAAATCATAAAGCTCAAGCTACCTCCATCTGCAACATCCAGAACAGCCGAATAGACGTATTTACCATTCAACATTTTAGGAGAAGAAACTTCTACACCCGTATTTTCACTAAACTCCAATTTATCGCAAGCCGAAATAAATTCAATTTTAGCCATATACTGATCCGGATACGACTTATCGGCGGTACGAGTAATACGAATATCCTGAGCTTTAGCCGACAAAGAACACAGGCAAAGACAAACAAAAGCCAAGATATAAATCCTATATTCCACTACACCTCTCATAATTTCGACACATTAAATGAGTTCAAACCGAAAACCTCCTTCTCCGGAGTAGCATCATAAGGCTGCCAGGTACGTACATGAATTTTAGGATTAGCCTCATCTTTAAAATCCCAAAGCAAGAACAAATATCCTTTATCACTATAAGTATCTGCATTCCAATGCTGAACTAACTTCACGCCATAGATATAATCTTTCTGACGATGCTTCATCACCTTTACATCGTCAAACACCACGTTGATACGCTGGTTTCTTCTGAATACAGCCGACAAATTACTCAAATAAGTCCGCTTATCTTGTACTTTATAAGAAACTCCCGAAACAAACTGTACACCGTCATTGTTTACCCGTTTTCTTACAGTTCCAGTAATGATCAATGCATCATCGCTAAAAATATCCTCCAAAAAAGCCATATCCTTGCGGTTATATGCTGTACGGAACTGCTCTACAAAATCCAAGACCAATGAACGACGGCGTAAATCAGTAACTTCCAGATTACTTCTCATAACCTGAGTATATAGATTCTGTGCAATAGAGAAACAAAGATTTGTAATCTGACCACTATTGTCAAAGTTCAAGACAATTTCTTGATACTGGTCTTCATCAAAACGTTCTCCTGCCCGAGGCTCCATAATAACAGGAATATTACGGACCTGCAAACCTTGATTATTTCCAATATGCAAACAACGCTCTACGATTTCCACTTCATCGCAACGGAAAGGACAAACCTCCCACATTATCATCAAAGATTCAGCAGCCTGATTATTGATGTTAATTCCAGCCAAAGATAGATTTCGGTTCTCTCCTTGCGCATTATTTAATTCCGTCAGCAGCTTTGTACCATTCTGTTCCATTCTTGCTTTTACAGCAGTGCTTGGAGCATCCGTTACGACCAAAGTCGTTTCATACTGTGCATGGACCAATACAGCCATACACAAACAAATTCCTAAAGCAATTATCTTTTTCATTTTTATATTATTTTTTATTCATATAAAATAAACCAGACTTTATTATCGGTATTATATAAAGACATTTGTTCCTCTTTTCCATTCAACAAATTAACACGTACCCCATTTTTCTCTTTATCAAAGACAGCCTTTATCGTTGTATCAGAAAAAACCACTATATACCAAGATGGATTCGGTGAAGATTTTACGTTTCCCCACATCAGTTTATGATTTTCCTTCTGAGTTCTCATAAACAGCTCCAGACCATCTACCGTTTTCTGCTCCAGCAATTCCTGTAGTAACGGACTATCTACCTTCACTTTTTCACCTTGTATTGGAGGTACTTGTTCTGAAACGGGAGTAAAGACTTCCGAAGAGCTTGTACCCGAAGGCGCGGAATCATCTACCTTCGCTTCTTCAGTCGCAGGCTTTTCCTGTGATGGTACTGTAGAAGAAGAAACATCCAGTACAACAACCTTATCGGACGAGAGTAAGTTTTTCTTCTCTACGTACAGAAATACCCGCTCCATAGCCCCACGCTTTAACTGAATTTTCTCAGAATGCTTTTTTATTGAATTTATCAGAATCTGATCCGAATCCTGAAGCTTTTCATTTTCTCCCATTTCAGATAAAATAGCATTCTTCAGGCTCGTTTCAGCCATAGCTGTAGCTTCTTCTACCGTAGCCGCAATTCCCTCACCATAGAGATATAGGGAGCTCCTCTTGATTTTATTTACTTTTGCCTTTTCTTCCATATACGCCACTTGAGCAGAAAGACAGACTGGAAGACAAGACAGCAAAAGAATATATAAAAGCACTTTTCTCATGACACGTTACATATTAATTAATATGAAAAATCAGCCGACTGAACAACAGCAGAAGGAGATTCATCGGCATACAAATTCTCAAGATTATTCAAAGGAATATAAGGATACAATACAGCTTTTATCCTTACATTATCTTTTTTATGAAATACCTCAAGCGACAACTGGAAGTAAAGCAAATGCTCATACATCAAATCACGGTTCAGGTATATAACAGTTCCTGTTATCTGTTTACTATCCACCGTTTCAATCCCTACGTAAGGGCGACATCCTTCCGATATCATCAAAGAAACAAAATCAGCCAAGCCAATACTTTTTGCTGCAGAAGAATTATATCCTTTCACGGCCAAGGAAAAAGGTAACAAAAAATTCATTTGATGAGCATGAGAAAATAAGTTCAATACCGACTCCTCCGGGAAATAAGCATTAAAAAGATAACTCCATGCTGTTCCTTTCTTCATCAGATAGGTTCCACTCTTCATCTGAGGAATCATAAAAACATCTCCTCGATCGTAGAAAACATTTCCTCTGATCTTTTGTAAAGATGATTCTTTCCACTTCACAGGAGCGTTCCGAAAATCAGTCTGACGGATACTCAGGTTTGTAATGAGCCTTTGTGTCAACTCATATTTATCATATCCCAAGAGCAAATCATACTGCTTCGGGAAAAGCAAATCTACTTTCATTCCGACTCCTTGCCAAGAAGCCTGATACCTTGTTGAATCGGCTGTAAGAGAAAAAGGATACTTTAAATCCAATGCATTTAAAATACTGCAAAAATCGACAGAACAATCCTTATAATTTAGCCCGTTCACCGATAAAGACAATTGATCTTGCCGCAATAATACCTCTCTCTGTGACTTCATCTGCAACAATGATAAATGCAAAAAGGTACGCTCAATAAAGTCATATACAGCAGGATGAAAAACTTTCTCCATTTCAACAGGAAAAAGTTTCAATCCTGCTTTCTTCAACTCATTTTTATCCATTAACACATACATTTCCTTCTGAGGACAGCTTTTTAAATGCAATGATGAATCTGTGACTAAAGCAACCTTACGCATTTCCAGCTGCCGACGTAACAAGCCCAAGTGTCCTGAACTAGTTCCTTGTTGTGCGCAAGCAAGACTTTCCACACACAACATAACAGCTACTCCTATACTCCGAAAAGGAAACATAAGCAAAATAGATTATATCAGTTAAAGACCATTTGATCCAATCATTACCGCACCTTTCAGCTTCTTATCAGAGCCGTACCATTTTACTGTTACAGGTTCATTATCTTCAAAGCTACCTTCTATATAATCTCCCGGAACAGCAACTCGGTTTCGGGTATCTCTCTTACTGATCCGACGACTTTGAGTATAAGTCAATTTACCCAATCCATTCGCCTTCCCGTTAGAGATACTTCCTTCATATTTCGCATAACCAAAATCAATTGTTCCCTGCCCATTCTGAACACTGACAACAGGAGCCGTTTCGACTGGTATATCTTTGTACTCTGCAGTTGATTCATCAACCGTTTGCTCTGGGGCAGCTTCTGTTACCTGTTCAACCTGTTCTACCGTATCCGGTTCAACAACTGTTTTTTCTTCCGTCTTAAAGTCATTAAGAACCTGAGGGCCCCAAACAATTCCGGCTACAACGAGAGCAACAACAACCACTCCTCCTATGATGTAAGGAAGCACGTTAATCTTCTTTACTTCTACCAATTGTCCCCCACATTCAGGACATATAAAATCTTCTCCAATTCCAACTTCTATGATTTCTTTAGCATTAGCCTTCGAACAATTGCCAATATTCATGCAACGTCCTTTTTTATTCAATTTATTCTGTACCATAATGATCTATTTTATGAATCTGCCATATAATCATTCCAATCATTATATGACAGATTCGTTTCATGTAACATATTCTTTAATCTATTTAACCAACTCAAGTGCTTTCAAACCAGCCTCTCTGAAGAATAAGAATGATTCAGCGCCTGTATTACCGCCACACTCTGGCAAAATGACATCCTTTACTAAATGTTGAATTTTGGCAACCAGTTCTTTACGCTTATCTACATGCAGATAATCCGTACGCAAGGCTGTAGTCAGTTGTTCCTCCCATGATTTACCTAACTCTTCCGTAAAGGTTGCAGCATAAGGAATTTCCGTAAACTTATCGGCCATAGGCTTCAACACTTCAATGCCAAAGTCATCCACTTCAACTGTTCCATACGCTTTTAGTCCAGTTCCATCATTTCTATCACCATATTTAATGATTCCTAAAGCAAATGCAGTCATCAGATAAGGAGTATACTCTTTTCGTATTTCCGATGGCATTTTTTCTTTTGCAACATACAAATCGGGGAAATTTTCTCCTGTTCCTTCCGTATGAAGAATAATCCGGTTCTGGCGTGCTTCATTAGGATCCTTCAACAGATAATCGTATTTCATTTTCAGAACGTCCAGACCTTTCACGGCACGAATCGGGAAACAATAATCCATGCATACAATCGTCATTTCATTCTTACGAAGCCCATTCATGTCTACTTTTACCAGCACTCCACCTGTCACAGCATTCATCAAAGCATCTTTTAATTTACCGGCAAAACGCTGTACCTGCTCATTTCCCTCTACCTTTGGCAAATTGATCAATACAATTTTCCGGTCAATATTATGGCGAATCTGAGGCAACGGATTATTTTTGACAGCACGATTCAGTTCCGTACCATTCAAGGACAGGAATACTCCACTCTGTTCTATCAGTTCTTTTGCAAACAGTTTCAGTTCATCATCTGACCGATATTGTTCATTAAGCTGTTCCAGGATATTCCGATTGATAAGTTTCTCTGTATTTTCAACTAAGACTTCATCATGGATAGTAATAACCTTACGACGGACTACAGTATCGAGCAAATTTGAAATACTATCCAGTGAAATGGCTGCATTAGCCCGTGCAAAACTACGTTCCGTACCTATCAACTTTATAATTTCACTACGGAACTCATCAGCAATTGATTTTTGGCGAGCCTTGTCACGAATAATATTCTTTGTAAACTTCTGCACTCCCTGATTGTCATAGAAACGAATAATGGTTTCCTTCAGATTAGAAATGCCCTCTTTGTCCTGACAACGTGTACCAATCTGCTTATTCGCATCTTCAAGGGATTCATTAATAACGTAAACAAAACGTTCAATATGTCCGCGTAACGCATTAACTTTATTCAGCAGGACAGAAAGCATACTTACGCCAAAATGCATACCTTCCAGCTCCGTCTTTTTCAAATAAAGCTGTTGCATGATTGTAGCATGAGCCTGAATAATCTTATTTTTCGAAAGTAATCCTCCGATAAAGCCTTTATTTGCCCAATCCAACTGATTCAAAGCTTTAGCCTTTTCTAATTCTTCAATCTGCTGATTATAAGTCGTAATACGACCCTCAAAGTCCTTACGTTTAAGATCGACAGTTTCTACAATTCGGTCAATCAGTTGCAACAAATTATATAAAGACAGATCACCTGTACTCCATTTATCATACATATATTCCTCTATCAGCGTACAAATTTCACTGGCATGTTCGTCTCGAGCCTGTGTCTTACCCTCGAAGAAATTCTTGACGCCAACCTTTCGGAAATACTTTTCATAACCCTCGGCACAGAATTTCTCCAGCTCGTTTAAAGGCATTTTTTGCCGACTGGCTTCTTCTGCCCATACAGGAATTACACTTCCCCAATATTCAGCAAAGCTGGTCCATTTCTTCTGGTCAGAATCCAAAATAGGTTTATCCAGCGTCAGGTGTTTGTCGGTCATACGCCAGCGCTCCAGGTTTTCTGCCTCTGCTACAAAAGAATGGAAGTCAATATTGGTAGGTGTATCGCGGAATCCCATGTCATCATTCCAGTTATTATACCGTAACTGCAACAAAGCCTGACGACCGAAAGAGAATGTAAAATATTCAATGATCTCTTCTTCCGGAATAACCACACGTTTAATGCCAAAAGAACTATATTTCTTAGAGCGAACCGGATCAACTACCCCATCTTTAGCCTTTTCATTAAATTCATTTCTCCAGTCCTCAATATTTTCCAGAGAATAAGTACGGATAAATTCACCTGTATTGTCATTCTGCTCCAAGAAAACATAATTGTATAAGAAATCGGCAACGACCAGCGGTAACTGTTGGTGAGAATCAATGGTCAGTCCATTCTCATTCTCGTTTGTATATAGAATACAGTTGTCAACTACTGCCTTCACATTTTCCAAAGGTACACGCTCATATTTGCCGGTCACATCATACGGCATATATTTTTTAGCCATCAACGCATTCAGTTCAACCAATGCGGCATATCCATTCGCCTGATAACGCCCTGCATCACATCCCATAGGGACTGTGGGTTCTGGAATCATCGCATATAAAACAATATGGGCATCCGGATATTCACAGCGAGTCTGTGCCAATACATCAATGATGGAACCAGAACCCGTGCCTCCGGCCAGTCCGGTAAAAATATGGATATTTAGTGTATTTTTCCCGCTAATCCCCTTTGCCTTTATATACTGGGAACGTAATGTACTCAAATAATTTTGTACCGAACTTCCAAACAAAATACGTCCGGCACGACGTTTCTGACCGGCAGCAGTTTCAACACTCCCTATTGTCTTCTGCATGACTTCCGGATCACCGATAAAACCTTTCAACCCCGGAAAACCACTAGGATTAGCAAAGACACTGTTCAATTCTACTCCCCGAACATATACAAACTCACTTTCACCAAAAGAAGCATCCTGCCCCAATACCCTAAAAGTAATATCATTGGGTTGCATCATCTCGCGTGTAGAATCTACATATACATAGCCAATAGATAGCTTTGCGCGTTCTTCAGAAGAATATTCCTGAAACAAACGCTTACGAAAAGCTTTCAAGACCTTTCCACCTGTTCCTCCCAACCCAACAAGGATATGGTTTTCATTTCCTTTTATACTCATATTTGTCACAATTTATAAGGTTACATATTCATCATATTCCGATAACGCAAATAATCAAGTCTTTTCTGATCCTGATAGGCTCTGTAGCCCAATATAGTTGCAGCTACTAACCAAAAGACAATTCCCCATATCCAACGCCGTATGATATAGCTGGAAAGCTGTGCTTTTATGCCAAGCACTATACTTTCAGGTTTTTCTTGCAACTGTTCCATATTCAGTTCTTCTAAATATTCACTAATCAACGACTCTTCTACAAACGGATATTCTTCCTTAAGCATAGCTTGTATTTCTGATTCTTCGCCTACTTGACAGGTTATCTGCCTAACCGACTCTATCATATTCTGGACTTTCTGATTAGATAAATCAACATATTTCTTTACAGAACAAGCCCCACACCCAAGAAAAGATTGAACATCAATCAATATAAAAAGAATAAATCCAATAATAAGGCTGAAGGCAGTTTCACTTGCCAAATAACGAGGGAATAACAGATGGATAACAAACAGCAATATAGCGACTGCTACAACAGATATTAGTAATCCACCCAAAATTGATGTAACAATATTTCCAACTATAGCAAACATGAAAAATATTTAATTAATTTTATTTTCTCAAATTAAAAGAAAAAAAATCAGATATCATTACGCAAAATATTTTTTTAACTATTAATATCTGCAATTTATTGTATTTAACATGATAAAAGTGTTTTATAGCATATTTTAAAATATATTTAAGCAAATAATAGAATCTCTATTAGTCCTAATATACTTTCTACATAAAAGTGCACAAAGGAATCACAGTAACATATATTGACTAATATAAAAATTACAAATCAACAATTAAGAAAAAAAATAAAGAAATAGCCTTACAAAGTATTTTCAATAAGAATCATTCTGTACATCCGAAAAGGCAAAATAATATTATTACTCAAGTTATAATGAAACTATTCCAACACAACTTTGACAACTATAATATTGCCTCAAAAGACAAATAAATAAATCATACACAAGGATCATAAAATATAAATACACTAATAGAAAGTATCCGCAAACTCATCGTCTTTTAGCAAAACCTCAAGAAGATTGCTGCCAAACATCAAGACATTTTTTTATTTTTTGTACAAAATCTTTTGTTTTTTGTACAAAAAAATAAAAACGGACTACAAGCCATCAGACTAGTTTACCTTATAAACTTATCATTGAAAGCAATCCTTTTTCTGTAGACGTGAAAAGAGCATAAAAAAACCGGCAAGAATACATATCTTCTTACTAGTAGGAGAAATGTATTCTTGCCGGTTTGTTAAAACCTTCCGACCAATGGTTTATTTCTTGTCTGCTTCTTTCACAGGAGCCGACAATATCTCTTTATATTTTTCCGGGGAAGTCAGCACTTCAATAGCCTTATCCAAATCCTCATCATCTTTCAGGCGTTGCATGACAGCACCGCGCTGATAGAAGTAACGGGTGGCAATTTCCTCGGCTATTTGCTCTTTAATAGGTTTGGCAAAATAATCCAGATCACGGTCCAGATTATGATTCAGTTTCTGCTCCAACGCCTTGAACTCATCGGCCGCACCATCCATATATCCTTCAAATTCTGCAACCTCTTTCAATGTTTTCAGCAATTTTTCGCTCTGGCGATCATAGGTAAAATTGGCAGCCTTGACTTGTTTCTTAAACTCAGCGTAATCGGCATCGGTAATTTGTATCGAATCTACCGAAGTAATTGCCGGATGCGTTAGACAATATTGCGTTACATAATCAAAAATCAAATCGTCGTTTACCAAATAAAACAAGATATTGGGGAACTTATCTCCCTTCACTTCAATATCCGGACGAATACCTCCACCATCGCGTACTTCACGTCCGGCAGCCGTATGGAATACAGTTGTCAAACTATCAGGAATACGTGCAACCGAGCCGTCAGCATTCTTTTTGGCATAGTCAATAGCCTGAATACAACGCCCACTCGGAATATAATACTTAGATGTTGTAACTTTCAATGTACCATTATAAGGCAATGGACGAGTTGTCTGTACCAGTCCCTTTCCATACGTACGCGTACCGATAATTACTGCACGATCCATGTCCTGCATCGAACCACTCAAAATTTCGGAAGCCGAAGCCGTATTGCCATTTACCAGTACAGCCAGCGGCATTTCTGTATCAATCGGTTCATTCTGCGTCTTGAACGAACCTGCAGCCTGACGAATCTTTCCTTTGGTCACAACGATTTCCTTTCCTTTCGGGACAAAAAAATTGATGATATCTACTGCTTCCTGCAACGAACCACCTCCGTTGTCACGCAAATCAATCACTAGCGCCTTGGCTCCCTGCTGTTTCAATTCGATAAATGCTTTCTTCACATCCTTTGCACAATTATCCGTAAAGCCCGTCAATGACAGATAACCGATACTATCTTTCAGCATACCGTAATATGGGACCGGATTATTACGAATGTTCTTACGAGTAATCTTAAATTCCATCACCGTGCTGTCGTTCTTCAGCGGACGAAGCACTTTCAGAACAAAGGATGTCCCCGGTTCTCCACGCAATGCTTCGCTAACCTTCGACGAGAAGTCCTGAGGCTTCATATCGCCACGTACCATATCTTTTCCTCCAACCGAAAGAATAATATCTCCCGCCTTCACACCAGCTTCAGCAGCCGGCATGCCTTCCGTAGGCTCCACAATGGCTATACGGTCTTTTTTCTTATAATATCGGATAGCAGCCCCTATACCTCCGTATTTGCCGGTAATCATTTCCTTCAAGCTGCTGACACCCTCTTCAGGATAATACTCGGTATACGGATCGGTCAGTGCCAGCATGCCGTTTACCCCGTTCTGAATCATTTTCTCAGGATTGATCGTATCGACATAAAACAAATCGAGCTCCTTGAAAATAGAATTAAAGATATCCAGATTTTTTGCTATCTGAAAATTACGATCATCGTCCTTAAAACTGGACAATCCCAGTCCCAGCACAACAACAAACACTCCTATCAACGTTTTCTTCGTATTCATAATCAATGATTTTAACTACAAATAAACACATTATTCCGTTCAGGCTTGCAGAACAGCTTCAATATTTAACTTTATTTCGTTCCATTTCTTCTTTGTCAGAGCAGTTCCTACAGTCTGAATGACAGAACCAGCCAAAATAGTACCAATCTGAGCACACTTTTCGAGCGAATAACCACACGTAAGACCGTAAAGAAAACCGGCCGCATAGAAATCACCAGCTCCGGTGGTATCGACAACTTTCTTTACCGGCAGCGGTTTTGCTTGTATTTCTTCAGTTCCTTTCTTTATCAGCGAGCCATCTTTACCGGTCTTAATAATAACGATACTACACTTTGAAGCAATCTCCTGTAAAGCTTTCTGCGGATCTTTTCCGGTATAAGCCCGTGCTTCACTTTCATTGGCGAAAACAATATCGACATACTTTGTGATCAGCATATCAAAAAAGTCTCGTTCAGCCTCAACCACATTGTAACTTGCCATATCCAGACAAATCTGTAAACCAGCTTCCTTCGCCAGTCGCATAGCCCGGACAATAAGATCGTGATCCTGCAAAAGATATCCTTCTATATATAAATAGGAATAGCCCTCAAACATGGAAAGCTGCAAATCGTCGGCACACAGTGTAGCCGAAGCTCCCAAATAGGTAGCAAACGTACGCTCCCCGCAAGATGAAATAAAAGTAGAAGCAACTCCCGAAGGACAGTCACACTTCAACAAGGAAGTTTCTACGCCTCGCTTCTTTAATGTCTGCTCGAAGAAACTACCAAATTCATCCCTTCCCACTTTTCCGATGAATCCTGTCTGAGCTTCCAACTCAGCAAGTGCACAGATTGTATTGGCTGCCGAACCTCCTGTTGCCCGATGCAACTTCTGTCCGATTGTTTTTTCTCTTATTTCCTGTAATGTTTTTTCATCTATCAGCTGCATGCTTCCTTTAGGCAAATGCAAGTCCTCCAGCATTTCATCTCCTTCTATCAGGACCAATACATCCACCAAAGCGTTGCCCATTCCAACAATTTTATCCATTTATCTATATTTTTTTTGCAAAGATATTGCATATTTCAAAATATCCTACTACCTTTGCGTCGCAATTGAGAAAAACCTTCTTCAGTAGCTCAGTCGGTTAGAGCATCTGACTGTTAATCAGAGGGTCGTTGGTTCAAGTCCAACCTGAAGAGCAAGAAAGTTCGTCGAAAGGCGAGCTTTTTTTGTAACCCGAAATAAGAAATTAATTTATGGACGATTCAAACTCGCGAACGTGTACATGTAGTATTAACTTTCTCCTCTGGGGGTAAACCGGGGCTTGAATCAGCTTTCATTGCCTTGCTTACTGCCGGCGGACACAAAACAAGAAAGGAGCAATGCAATGAGAAAGTATCTTTACAGCGGAACCGGTTTTATGGAAATTCCGAACTGGCAGCCCAACTGCTGGGTAAATGTAGAATGCCCAACTGACGATGATTTCAGATTTCTGAAAGAAGAACTGAAAGTTCCTGCCTCATTTTTAAACGATATAGCCGATACCGACGAACGTCCTCGTACAGATACGGAAGGGAACTGGCTACTCACCATCCTGCGTATCCCGATCCAGACACCACATCAGAAAGTTCCATATACAACTGTACCCATCGGTATCATAACCAACAATGAGATCATCGTATCTATCTGCTATTATTCTACCGAAATGATACCCGATTTCATTCAGCACACTTGCCGTAAGGGTATCAATGTGCCCAATAAGCACGAATTGATTTTACGCATCATCTATTCGTCGGCAGTATGGTTCCTGAAATACCTGAAGCAAATCAACAACGAAGTGAGTACGGCCGAAAAAGAACTGGAAAGAAGCATTAAGAACGAGGATCTGCTTCGCCTGATGAACTTACAGAAAACACTGGTATACTTCAACACCTCCATCCGTGGCAATGAAGTCATGATTGGTAAACTACAAAATATTTTCAGTGAAAAAGACTATCAGAATCCGGAACTGACAGACGATGTATTGATTGAACTGAAACAGGCACACAACATGGTCAATATCTACAGTGATATCCTGACCGGAACCATGGATGCCTTTGCCTCCATCATTTCAAACAACGTAAATACGATCATGAAGCGTATGACAAGTCTGTCCATTATCCTGATGGTACCGACCCTGATAGCCAGTTTTTACGGAATGAATGTCGACATACACATAGAAGAGCTTCCTCATGCCTTCTCCATTATCGTATTCTCGTCAATCTTTTTGTCGGCTATGGCATTTGTCATTTTCCGAAGAATAAAATGGTTCTGATAGCTTTGTTATACATATTCTGAAATTCATCTACAGTAAAACAATAAAATAATGAAAATCGTATTATTAGAATCACTGGGAATCAGCGAAGCTTCCTTACAACGCCACACAGCTCCGCTAACAGAAGCCGGACATGAGTTTAAGGCATATCCTAAAAATACCAATCCGGAGGTTCAAATAGAGGAGGCCCAAGATGCCGATATCCTCATAATAGCCAATATGCCACTCAGCGCAGAAGTTATCAACAGTTGTTCAAAACTAAAATATATCGATGTAGCCTTTACGGGAGTAGATCATGTCGCCCTCGAAGCTGCCCGTGCTAAAGGAATTCAGGTAAGCAATGCCGCAGGATATTCTACCCAGTCGGTAGCCGAACTGGCCCTTTGTATGATGATTTCTCTACTCCGAAACGTACCTCAGGTATCTGAGCGCTGCCGGGAAGGAAAGACCAAAGACGGTCTGGTAGGATGTGAACTGAGAGGTAAGACTGTCGGCATCGTAGGTGCAGGAGCTATCGGAACACGCACAGCCGAACTGTGCCATGCGTTCGGATGTACAATTTTAGGTAACAAACGTCACGTGACCGGTAATGAACCTTCGTTCATTCACTTCGTTACTTTAGATGAGTTGCTGGAAAAATCGGATATCGTATCCCTTCACTGCCCGCTCACTCCCGAAGCTCATCATCTGATCAATGCAGAGCGTATCAGACAAATGAAACAAGGAGCCTACCTCATCAATACTTCTCGAGGAGGAGTGGTCGACTCTGAAGCCCTGGCTCAAGCACTGAACGAAGACCGTCTGCGTGGGGCAGGCATCGATGTATTCGAAAATGAACCGCCTCTCGATACCAATCACCCGTTACTGCACAGTAAGAATACAATTGTGACTCCGCATGTTGCATTCGCTTCAGCCGAATCGATGGAGGCCCGTGCCGATATCGTCTTCGACAATATTAAAACCTGGATGGAAGGAAAGCAACAGAACATTATATTATAAATAAAAATAGAAAGATTTTTCACCTTCCCACACAAAAGAAATATCAGCAAAAAGCCAGTCTGGTTCATAGCCGGCCTGGTTTTTTGTTTTGTATTTTTACCTACATAATCTATAACCAGATAATATATCTCAAAGTAAAGCAGTAAATTACAATAATATTTCCCTAAATTTGTAAACTATATGTTTCGGCACACGCGCGAACAGATTATACTATCTATCCGGACTTTTTCGGACAGAAACAAATAAACCCTAAGAATATAAATAATATTATGAAAAAAGAAGGTCTGGTTTTATCAGCTTTAATGATCACATCGGGAGCTTTTGCACAGCATAAAACTCCCAATATCATCTTTATACTATGCGACGACATGGGATATGGCGACTTAGGTTGCTATGGTCAAAAATACATAAACACCCCTAATATTGACCGGATGGCGGCAGAAGGAATGCGCTTCACACAAGCCTATGCAGGAAGCCCGGTAAGCGCTCCGTCGCGTGCAACCCTGATGACCGGCCAACACAGCGGACATACTCACGTACGAGGCAACAAAGAATACTGGCCACAGTCCGCTGTCGTAACCTACGGAGAGAACAAAGATTACGCTGTTGTCGGTCAGGAACCGTATGATTCTACTCATGTCATCCTGCCTGAAGTCATGAAAAAGCACGGATATACAACCGGAATGTTCGGCAAATGGGCAGGAGGCTACGAAGGCTCCTGGTCTACTCCCGACAAGCGAGGCGTAGACGAATTCTATGGATACATTTGTCAGTTCCAGGCACACCTATACTATCCCAATTTCCTGAACCGTTATAGCCGCTCGAAAGGTGATAATGAAGTGAAACGAATCGTACTGGAAGAAAATATCAAGTATCCAATGTTCGGCGACGATTATTTCAAGCGTCCACAATATTCGGCAGACCTTATCCATCAGGAAGCTTTGAAATGGCTGGATACACAGACAGGAGATCAACCGTTCTGCGGTATCTTTACATACACTCTCCCCCATGCCGAACTGGCTCAGCCTCACGATTCCATCTTCAACGGCTATAAAAAGAAATTCTTCACCGACAAGACATGGGGCGGAGATGAAGGATCACGATATAATCCATCGGACCACACGCATGCACATTTTGCCGGCATGATCACCCGTCTGGACAGTTATGTAGGGGAGATACTAGCAAAGCTTAAAGAAAAAGGATTGGACGAAAATACCATCGTTTTCTTTAGTAGTGACAACGGGCCTCATGAAGAAGGTGGAGCCGACCCTACTTTCTTCGGACGCGACGGTAAACTGAGAGGGCTCAAACGTCAATGTTATGAAGGAGGAATCCGTATCCCATTTATCGTACGCTGGCCCGGACATATTGCAAGCGGAACAACCAACGACCACCAGCTTGCTTTCTACGATATTCTGCCTACCTTCTGCGAATTGATTGGCGACAAGAAGTTTATCGAAAAAAATAAAAAAGATGTATTCGACGGAATTTCATTTGCCCCAACACTTCTTGGAAACGATAAAAAACAGAAAGAACATGAATTCCTATACTGGGAGTTTCATGAAACCGACCAGATGGCAGTACGCATGGGCGACTGGAAGCTCCTTGTCAAGAAAGGAATTCCCTCACTGTATAACCTGAAAGAAGACATTCACGAAGACCATGATGTAGCAGCACAAAATCCTACAATTGTAAAAACGATGTTAGGTATTATCCAGCGTGAACATCAGCCGAGTGAATTATTTAAAGTTACACTTCCGGCCTTTTAATCTTTTGTATCTTATATAGCTGTATGAGCAGATAAATCATCCCTTCACTCAGTCCGGCTTGCAACCGAAACTGAAGTGAAGGGATTTCCTCTTACAACCATCTAAATAAAAGGACTTCAAAAACATTTTTCAGAGTCCCTATACTTTTCAATCCTGTTCTATTCCAGAAAGGATCATATTCCAGCCTTTAAAAATCAGCCACAAGGCAACAAGCGAAATAAATCCCACTACCATCCCCGTAAAGGGAATCAGATCGACAATAGCTCCTACCAACAAAATTATCATACTGATACGCAACTGTCCAGCCCCCTGCTGTCCTTCGAATCCAAGTGAAGCCGATTGTTTCATCGCACCATATCCCAAGAACTCAAATATAAATCCGATAATAAACAGAATGCCTGCAACAATACTGCCCAGCAAGGGAATCCATCCAAATATAATAGCCACAATTCCCAAGATAATGGCAACCTTCAATCGAAAAATACCCTGTGCCCCCTTAGCATCCAGATTCGCTTTCAGCTTACCAAGCCCTACAATATAAAGCACCAGTCCTATCAGAGCAGCAATACCTGTAACGGTCGTATCTCCTATACTGTCGTATACACGCAATAGAATAGCCATCAACACCAGATAAGCCCCCTGTGCCCCTGCATTTTTCCACTGAATACCGACACTGCCTTTACTCATGAAAAATGCAATCAACAGTACTACCAATCCGATATAATTCAGCCAGTTAGGCATACCTGGAAATAATGTCAGTAATGTTAAGACCAATCCACTACCGGCAATCACCCCAAAAGGCATAGGCAATGCTTGCCCAAGCGACTTATAGAACGTAAACAAAGCCAGTCCACCTCCCACAAGACCAATAATCTTGCAACAAAGCACAGGAATATCAACACTAGGAAGCCCAATCAAAGAAGTAAAATCAGGCAACAACGTACAGACCAAAAGCAACATACAAAACTGGAGCTGTACAAATTTTTGTTTCTTCATTGTTTCATTCATAGCAATCTATTATAAAATTAATATTACGACACTCATGCAATACTTATTTCTCTTTCGGAGTCATCTTTTCCTCATACGCCTTAATCCATTGATCCATCTGTGCGTTGATAGCCTCACGCTGCTCCTCATACATAGATTCAGGAACAAATTTCAGACTCTGGAATCTATTCAAGACATCAGCAGAAACCATGGCAATTTTCATTTCATCCGAAACTGTTATCGTATCTCCTTTCGCAATAGAACCGTTCTGCGATTTTCCGGTAAACGAAGCACAATCTACATTACTACCTTCTGCATCCGTTACAAAGCAATATGTAAAGAGATAATTTCCCTCTATGTTCTCTGTAGCAACAGCCTGATATTCTAAATGTACTTTCAATTCATCGAACATAATACCCACTGCTCTCTCCTATCTTCGATACCTGAGTACAAAAATCGAGTCCTTGTTTTTCATAATATCCGGGAATTTCCCCTAACATACCTTCTGAAGAAGAAGATGTACCACTACAAGAAAACAAAGACAATGCTGCAATGGCACAAGCCATTATTCCAAATACTTTCATACACATCTCTTTTTAAGTTATTAAAATTCATCTATACATTAACCGGCCTGAGATACTGGTCGCATTTCTATACCTACAATTTTCACCTGCTCCCAAATAACCTCATTCTTTCACGAACGATTTTATTATTATTTTTTGCAAATTAACAAATAAAATCATTTACATTTTGTCACCTAAAAAGGTGATTTTAAAAAGAATTACGTATGATATTCAACATATTTCCGATATAACGAAAAATTATTACGAATAAAAAATGTATATTTGCCATCAGAATAATTACGAACAGCAGAATGAGAATTATCTATCGCTATCTATTATCAATATTACTGCTACTTGGCAGCTGTCCGCTTTATCCAAATAAAGTTTCTACTGATACATTGCTGATGCATTTATACAATCAGGCTGCCGGACTGATGGAAGAAGGTAATCTCGACAAAGCCCAGCATATCTTCGACAGCGCCTTTGCCGTATCCGGAGCAAAGCAATCTTCCGTTTACCCTATTTTGCTGAACGAACAAGCTACCTTACTGGTATATAAAGGAAAATTCGACCAGGCCTTTAGCATGAAAAAGGATGTTCTTCCTTACCTGCTCCAGATAAAAGATTTGGAGAATCATATCAGCGTATACAATGATCTGGCCATCCTTTATCGGCAACGACACATGAACGACTCAACTGTTTACTATTACAACAAAGCGCTTGATGTTGCCCTGAAATACAAAGACGAGGGATGGATTACCCACATCTATAATAATATATCTATCTTCTATTTTAACATTCGGATACTCACCGAAGCAGAAAAATATAGCGACCTGGCTGCAAAACATGCCCCCGAAGCAAATGATGCATTCGTTACATTCAGTACGTGGCAACTTCGGGCCGGCATTAAAGTTGAAGTAAACAAGCTGAACGAGGCAGCATATTCTATCCGTAAAGCCTGGGATATCGCCTGTCGGGCTGATGGAAATTCCACAACCTGGAAAATGAGATGTATGCCTTTTTCGAAAAAGAGGAACAAACAGATTCGGTAGAATACTATCTGCAACTGGGAAACGAACTGTTAAAAGAAATTCCATCCAACAGCATTCCTGCCATAGGTTTTATTCAGGTGCGGGCTTCCACGGAAATGAGTCAAAAAAACTATACAAAAGCACTACAAGATTTTTTGTGGTTACGAAAAAGAAATATCGGGAGTGAACCCAAGACATTGCTGACACAAATTGCCCAATGTTATAATGCCATGGGTAACAAGCAACTGGCCTACACTTATATGGATAGTGCACGTATGTGGACTGATACACTGGCACAACATAATCTGACTCAAAAAATGGCAGAGCTAAATGTCAAATTCCAAATGCAGGAAAAGGAATTGCAAATAAGCCGATTGCAACAGGAAAAACTTGCACACCAGACTTTTTTACTTAAGGCCGCTATCTTCGCTGTATGTCTGCTAATTGTAGCCTTAATAGCTTTGTTCACTTTACGCTACAAAAAAAGAATGGCAGAGAAAAAGATCAGACTACTCCAGCAGGAGAACGAATTGAATTCTGCACGAAGATACATTGAGGGACTGGAAGAAGAGTGTAAATACTTTGCCAAAGAACTACATGACGGCATAGCCAATGATCTGCTGGGACTGCAAATGAAAGTGGAAAACTCAGGCGACCTCCATCAGACTCAAGAGTTAGGTACGCTCATCAAGCAGTTGAGAGAGAATGTACGTAATATCTCACACGAACTGATGCCCCCCGAGTTTGAACATTTGACGTTAGATGAGATATTATACCAATATGCCGGCAACCTAAATGACAATACAGGCATAAAGGTTACATACACAGGTACTCCCGACAACTCATCCCAACAGATACCCAATGAAACAGCTTACGAAGTATACCGCATCGTACAAGAAATTACCATGAATATCGTAAAACATGCAAATGCTCACCACATAACCATCAGTCTCCACCCTGAACACCAGCAATTATACGTATTGCAGATAACAGACGATAGTACGATTCCTATTCCCCATGAAACAAAAGGCAAAGGTATAGGACTACGTACGGTTAACGACCGCATCAAAACCATCAACGGTCTCATCACTCAACAAACGTCTGCAAAACATAATATATTTATACTCCAGTTTAAAATATCGTAATCATGGAATCCGACATCATATACAAATTACTCATCATCGATGATCATCCGATTGTAGCAGAAGGTATTGCCGCTATCGCTTCACAACAAAAAGATATAGTCTGCAAACGTATCACCTGCATGGACGACCTGTTACCTGTCCTTGCTTCTGAAACATTCGATCTTTGCATTAGCGACCTGGAATTTCCTGACACAAACGGTTTTCAGATTATCCAACTTCTACAAGAAAAAATACCGGCATGTAAGATTTTAATTTATACGATGCATGAAGAGCCATGGGTCATCGCACGCTTGTCTGAACAAAAAATATCCGGAGCGGTGTCCAAACATGCTCCAACCAGTGAATTAAGCACAGCTATTACACAAATCAGGCGTGGAAACAAATACTTCAGTGATACCTTTGCAGCTCTCAACAAACGGAAGACCACCAGTGACTTGCATAAAATACCCGAATTGTCCAAACGTGAAAAGGAAGTACTTACTTACCTATCAGAAGGCCTCAGCACCTCCGACATATCGGCTCTATTATGTTTAAGTTCCAATACAATACAAACATACCGAAAACGACTGATGGAGAAACTGGAAGCAAAAAATGTTGCCGAACTGGTGTCTAAAGGAAAAGAAATCTTCTAATTTTACCCTTCACGCTCTTCACATACATACACTATTACTTTCTTACATCCAGCTAATTTTTGAAAAAAACTTATTTGAACTGCTGATTATAAGTAATTGTGAAGGGCGTGAAGGGCAAAAACAGCTAAAAAATTTTTGTTTTTAAGGAAAACGTCGGCATCTTTTGACCAACTTCTCGAGACGTTTTTTTAAAATTTGTACAAAACATTTTTATTCTTGGCGATAAGATCATGAATAACCAATGATTAATCACAAAGTAAATCTCGTAAGAGATAACCCTTTTTCATCAATGATTCTATTGTAATCGACATATCTTCTTTCAAAGCCTTGCGCAGGTACGTAATCTGTAAATGACAACTATCTGAAAATTAATTGGGCACCTCTATCAGGATCCGAAGCTACTTATCTGGCTACTTTCACTTGCAATCGTGCTCGCATCGGAAAAGAGAATAAGAGTGTTTGCATTCTTCCATTTCCTCGTTGTTTTGTTGCAAGGCATTCCAACGGTGTACCACACGAAGCTCCTGCACAGCCTCGCAGGCCAGTTTCTGTATATGGAAGGTCGATTACTCTTTTGGTCTTGGTAAAGATCGTAGAAACAATCCTGCACATCGAATCGGAAAGATCAAGAGGCATTATTCCACTTTCATACGTTCTTCCACGTCTATCCGTCTTAGTACTTGTATGACGTCTTCTGATTTTGTACCGGAAACGACTACTACCAGGCTTTCCTCATGGATGTGCCGGTCACGGTTGGTGACGAACGTATACAGTTCGCCATTAGATAGGGAGACTCATCTATGGCAAGATGAGGACCTGTATTTTCAGGGAACAACAGCCATTTCTCGGCATGAACAAGCTGTTCCCAACGGCGGAAACCGCTTAGCATTTCCTGTACTGCTTCTCAAAAGTATGCGCGTTTATGTGGTAGAACGTTTCAAGCGTACGGCAGGTCACTGGGGATATCTCCATACGTTTCTTTAAAAAAAGTCCCCAATAATATAAGCCGATTATTTCTTGTTATGAAAAACTTAGCCTATTTTTGTAATGATTTAGCATAGTTGCTATTTCAAGACATATATCAAAACTTTAGCATTTGCTTTTGTTTGGGAGCTGAAAAAATCGCCAAATTATATCAACACTCCCCAATAACAATAAGTAAATGCTCACGATATGCGTGGGCATACTTGTTATGGGAGTGAGGTGTTTGGCGATACCTATCAGCGTAGCATAGTATTTGCTCACGCTTTATTTTTGCAAGAACCATACAATTTATGTTTAACTATAATAATCACAAAGATGAAAAAATTGATTTGCTTTATCAGTACACTGTTCTTTACATTATCAACTTTCGCACAATTTACCGCAACAAAAGATGGAGTAAAAACAGTCGATGGAAAAGATTTTTATGTTGTAGAAATTGAAGGAAAAACAGCTCAAGAACTATTTGACAATGTTGAGTCGTACATTATTGCTAATTTCAAAAATCCTGATGCAGTTTCAAATAAGCAAGAAGGAAAAATGATAAATATTCATGGCAATTTTCCTGAGGCTTTTCCTTGCAAGAAAGGCATTGGTAAAATAGTCAATTATGCTGATGTTGAACTTAATCTTGTAATTTATTTCAAAGATGGTAAAATAAGACTTGACGCACCATCTATTCATTCTATGGTATGCCAAACGTTAAAAAGCAATACTGGTAGAAACTGGACTTATTATTTTTACGAAAAAGGTGTAGGAGGACAACTTACTGGAGAATTTTCCATGTTTAACAAAAAAGGAGAAGTAAAAAATGAATTTGCAGTTGATGGATTTAATAAATTTATCAATTCGCTTACATCTGATATTATCAACTATGCAAAAGGAGAATCTATAGATGAAAACTGGTAATAAATTAAAGTAATAGCACAATGTTTGTCATATTAATATTTATAGTAATCTTTCTTGCTGCATTTCAATATGGGACAGGAGGAAGAAAGACAATTATAACCTTTAAAGAATTGCAATGTTATTTTAGAAAATAAAAAATCACTTTTATATCCAGCCTTTTTAGGCAATTTCTTTCCCAAAGGAGTATAGGGGTACACCTACTCCCTAATAGTTGAAAATTATAGCATATATAAAAGTAAATAAAGCATATCAGAATAGAGAAGCCATCTTAATCATAGGATGGCTTCTCTATTTTCATAAAAACAGTTAAATTTGATATTGTTTATGCTATGTTTATGCCAACAAAAAATCCCTCATAAGCGATTAACTTACAAGGGATTATAACTATTGATTCGTACTCGAAGCGGGACTTGAACCCGCACAGCCGCAATGGCCAAGGGATTTTAAGTCCCTCGTGTCTACCGATTCCACCATTCGAGCAGCCTTAAAAGAGCGGAAAACGAGACTCGAACTCGCGACCCTAACCTTGGCAAGGTTATGCTCTACCAACTGAGCTATTTCCGCGTTTACGGGTGCAAATGTAGGGAGTTTTACAATAAGCTCCAAACATTTCTCCCGTTTTCTTCTCAAAAAAAGCAGCTTAACGACCTAAAAGCTTCTTTTCTGCTTCCTCTACTGCCGTAAAATTAAAGCCTTTTGAAACTTCTTCCATCAAAGCTGTAATCTTATCGTTACACAAATTGCCGATGCTTCCGGCATGTGTATGATGTACTTCTTTGCTGTGTGTAAATTTTCCGGCCTCGATATCCAGTCCTACCTTTTTATAAGCATCGCGGAACGGCATACCTGCTGCTGCCAGACGATTTACCTCCTCTACACTAAACATGTAGATATATTTATCATCGTCCAGTATATGTTCGTTGACTTTGATCTTATCCATGATGTAAGCCGACATACGCAAGCAGTCTTTCAATTCAGCGAATGCAGGCAGAAAGACTTCTTTAATAATTTGCAGATCACGGAAATACCCAGACGGCAGATTGTTCATAATCATCATAATCTGCTGCGGAAGCGATTGCAGTTTGTTACATTTTGCACGAGTCAATTCGAATACATCCGGGTTCTTCTTATGCGGCATGATGCTGGAACCTGTCGTACATTCGTCCGGCAATTTTACAAAGCCAAAATTCTGACAACTGAACATGCAGGCATCGAAAGCCATCTTCGAAACCGTTCCGGCAATGGAAGCCAAGGCAAAAGCCACGTTACGTTCCATTTTTCCACGTCCCATCTGAGCATAAACCACATTGTAATTCATCGAATCAAAACCCAGCAAACGAGTCGTCATTTCTCTATCGAGAGGGAATGAAGAGCCATAGCCGGCAGCCGAACCAAGGGGATTACGGTTGCACATCTTATAAGCAGCCTGAAGGAACATCATATCATCGACCAGACTCTCGGCGTATGCACCGAACCACAAACCGAAGGAAGAAGGCATGGCTATCTGCAGGTGGGTATATCCCGGCATCAGGACATCCTTGTATTTATTACTTTGAGAAATCAGCACATGGAACAAGTCTTGTACAGCTTCAGCTATCTGCTTGATCTGTTCACGGGTAAAGAGCTTCAAATCGACCAGTACCTGATCGTTACGTGAGCGTCCGCTATGTATCTTCTTACCGATATCTCCCAATTTACGCGTCAACATCAGTTCTACCTGAGAATGAACATCTTCTATACCATCTTCGATGACAAACTCTCCACGTTCGGCCGAAGCATAAATATTTTTCAACTCTTTCAGTAAGACTTGTAATTCATCGGCAGTCAACAGCCCGATACTTTCCAGCATCGTGATATGAGCCATCGAACCCAACACATCGTGTTTTGCCAGATAAAGATCCAGTTCACGATCTCTTCCAACGGTAAAGCGATCTATTTCCTCGTTTACCTGAACACTTTTTTCCCAAAGTTTCTGAGCCATAGTTTCTTGATTGATTTAAATTAATACGGTATCATAGCCAGCATATCTGCCAGCTTCTCCACTCCTTCCTGCAATGGTTTCGATACCATCGCTTTCATAAACATGTTTACTTCGGCGCGAATCGTAACTTTCATCTTTGCCTCCTCTTCGGTAACCGGAAGTATCTGTATCCACAAGTTCAGAGGAACAGGGGTTTTGTCTCCTTCGAACTTGACACATTTCATCGGTTCACGTTCAATGATACGCAAGGTCAGATTGATACCTTGTACTTTTATGGTCAGTGAATCGCAGTCGAAAGACAAATCTTCTACCTTGCCAGCCAACTTTTCCTTCATCATATCCAGACGTTCACGTACCGATTCCAGATTACTCAGGTCGGACAACTTATTATATACTCGTTCCTGACTATAAGGAACATGCTTTACAGTGCTTTCAAATTGTACCATAATGCTGTTTTTACATAAAAAAGAACACGGATTGCATGGATAACACGATTTGCTGAGAAACCGTGCACTCCGTGTAATCCGTGCCCCAATCTATTTAATGTTGAATTATTTTCCTGTCCAATGTGCAGGGTCTTTTCTCCAAGCCTGAAGAACCGGAATATCCTGTTCGTCGATATAATCTGTTTTCAAAGCAGCATCCAGAACAGCATTGTAGTTGGTCAATGTTACCAATTCTACTTTTGCTTCCTTGAAGGCTTCTACTGAAACATCGAATCCATAAGTGAAAGAAGCTACCATACCGATAACCTCACATCCATTACGACGGATAGCATCAACAGCTTTCAAGCTGCTTCCACCTGTAGAGATCAGGTCTTCTACCACTACTACCTTCATACCCGGACGAAGTTCACCTTCTATCAGGTTTTCCAAGCCATGATCTTTTGGGCTTGAACGTACATATACAAACGGGAGGTTCAATTCTTCAGCCACCAAAGCACCCTGAGCAATAGCTCCTGTTGCTACACCGGCAATAGCATCTACCTCACCAAACTTTTCAAGAATTACGCGACACAACTCCAACTTTACGAAATTACGTAATGCCGGATAAGACAAAGTCTTACGATTGTCACAATAAATAGGCGATTTCCAACCAGAAGCCCAAGTAAACGGGTTAGCCGGCTGAATCTTTACGGCTTTTACTTTCAGTAATTTTTCTGCAAATAATCTTTCCAAAGCTTTCATACCTTAATATATCTGATAAACGTTGGTGCAAAATTATGTAAATCCTACGTGAATATGAAATATATGTGTATATTTTTTAGTTAAAGAAACCATATTGCTTACCGTGCCCATGCTAAAGTAAGCACACTAATTCTTATACTTTTTAACTCAGACAAAGCATCAGCACAAGCTATCAGCGTAGCACCTGTTGTTAAGACATCATCTACCAACAAAATGTGCTTTCCTTCTAATTTTGGGGCATTTACAGTCGGCTGAAACAAACCTTCTACATTTTTCCAGCGTGCATACCCACTTTTATGAGTTTGTGTAGCATTGTTCCGTGAACGAACGATGGCATCTGTACACAAGGAAATACCTGTCACCTCCGATACTCCCCGAGCAAGAAGTTCACTTTGATTGTATCCTCTCTGACATAAACGCGAGCGGTATAAGGGAACGGGAAGCAAATAATCTATTCCTTCAAAAAAACCGGAAACCAGCAATTCGCCAGCCATTAACCTTCCCATATTACGGCAAAGTTTTTTCCGCCCGTGATATTTCATGGCATACAGGATCAGAGCGACATTTCCTCCCTTTGCATAATAAAAAAGTGACGAGGCACGAACGACAGGAAAACGCCCCCAAAAACACTTCTCCATTTCATTACCGGGAGTATTACCTAATTTGGTATACGGCAATCCGGCAAGACACGATATGCAAAGTCCTTCTTCTGCCAGTAATAATTTTCTTCCACACGACAGACATAAACGAGGAAAGAAAAATTCCACTATATCAGTCCATAAGTTCATCGGGATCGGCCTGTTTTACATAACGTAATACTTCATTCATCGTAAACCCTCTGCCAACAGCAAAACGAATAAGTTTTGTATTACGCTCATATTCGTTTCTCCCAGAAACGGACTTGCTCTTTTGACGCAATAAATCGCGTAATCCTTTTTCGTATTCTTCTTCATCTATTTCTGCCATACCAGCCTCAATATCTTCAGAAGAAAGATGTTTCATCCGCAACGCCTGAACGATCTTCATTCTCCCCCAACGGGCAAAACGATATTTGTCGCGCACAAACGCACGACAGTAACGAGCAGAATCAACATAGCGTTCTTTTTGCAAGTGCAACAATATACGTTCCGACATTGCTTCATCGGCACCCCACTGACTAAGCTTCGTCATAACCTCGAAGGGGCAATGTTCCGTAGCGGAACAATACGCCTCAGCTTTACATTTCAATTCATTTTCCGTATATTCTTTCATGGCCTGAGTGCTTTTACCATACGGTCGTTACCAAACTGATCTTTCCGTAGTTCAACAGACTTATATCCCATCTGTCCCAATAATGTAACTGTTTCGCTGCCATACGCACGATTTATTTCGTAGTATAATATACCCCCCGGAGATAAGATATCGCATCCTACTTCCGCTATTCTTCTATAAAACAACAAAGGGTCACTGTCCGGAACAAACAATGCCAGTTCCGGCTCCCAATCCAGAACATTACGTTCCATATCACTACGCTCCTTTTCCGTTACATAAGGTGGATTGCTAACCAAGACATCAGCATGAATTTCTGGTAACGTAGAATCGAATATATCAATTTGTGCCAATGTTATTTCAACATCGTTCAGCCGTTTATTTCGTTCGGCAATCGCCAATGCCTCTGACGACACATCCCATGACGTTACTTTACTATTTTTTAAACGCCTGGCCAACGTTATTGGGATGCACCCACTGCCTGTTCCGATATCAAGTATCTGTACTTCCGATTTTTCTAAATAATCAGAGATAATCCAATCCACCAGTTCCTCCGTTTCAGGACGAGGTATCAGTACACCGGGAGCGACTTCAAAAGGCAAGCCGCAAAAGGTCGTCTTTCCCAATATATATTGCAAGGGTTCATATCGTTTGAGACGGGAAAGAATATCTTCCAGCTTGGCATACTCTTTCGTAGAAAAATTCATATCTTTGCCCGCATAGAGGTCGATGGTGGAAAGACAGAACACCTCTGTCAATATCCATTTTGCCAGTGCCGATGCTTCTGAATCGGAATATATGCCTGCGAGCGATTGTTTGATGTGAATATATATAGGATGCATAGGCACAAATGTAAGAATAAAAAAGAAACCGACTATGACAAAAGACGAAAAATATATTCGGCGCTGCATCCAACTGGCACGCAATGGGATGTGTAATGCTGCTCCCAACCCCATGGTAGGAGCTGTAATCGTTCATAACGACCGTATCATCGGTGAAGGCTATCATGCACGTTGCGGAGAAGGGCATGCTGAAGTTAACGCCATCCGCTCCGTAAAAGACGAAAGCCTGCTTCAGGAATCAACCATCTACGTCAGTCTGGAGCCATGCTCTCATTATGGGAAAACACCTCCTTGCGCCGATTTGATCATAAGAAAGGGTATCCCCCGTGTAGTAGTAGGATGTGTCGATCCATTCTCTCTTGTTTCGGGCAGAGGCATCCAAAAGTTAAAAGATGCAGGTATTGATGTAAAGGTAGGAGTACTCGAAGCAGAATGCCGCCAGTTAATCAAGCGTTTTGTAACATTCAATACCCAACAACGTCCGTACATCACCTTGAAATGGGCTGAATCTGCCGACGGATTTATCGATATAAACCGTGAAGAAGGTCAGCCTGTCGTACTCTCAACACCAATCACATCAATGTACGTACACAAACAGCGGGCAGAACACCATGCTATCTTAGTAGGCCGTAAAACTGCATTACTGGATAATCCGTCACTGACGACACGCAACTGGTACGGGAAAAATCCTGTCCGTCTGGTAATAGATAAAGAGCTCACTCTTCCTACGTCACTGAAACTCTTCGATGGGAGTGCACCTACATGGGTTTTTACAGCACAGGACAAAGCATCAACCTCACAAGTTACTTACTTTAATTTGGATTTTAGCCAAAGTATTCTTCCGCAAATTCTACAAAGACTTTACGAAAACAAATTGCAGGCATTACTTGTTGAAGGTGGGAGTCAACTGTTGCAATCCTTCATAGACGAAGGCTTATGGGACGAAATTTATACAGAACATGCAGCTACAATCCTTGGAAATGGTGTAAAAGGGCCTGTTATTCCAGCCGGATATAAGAAAAATTTCTTACGACGAGACGGTGTTACGATAACTCATTATGAGAAATAAGCAAAAAAAATCGTTGATTCATAGATAAAAAAGTTACGCTTATCCATAATTTTATATAAAACTTGACATAAAAGTTCCTATTCGAAAAAAAACTTTCTACTTTTGCAACTTGTAATTAAAGACTATTTTATAAATGAAAATAAAGTTTTTACCCATATTGGTGGTCGGTTTATTAACTGTAATGTCTACTATGACTTCTTGCTTGAATAGTGATGTTGAGGAAGTTACTTATAGTTCTGAAACTAGTATCACATCATTCTCACTTGGGACCTTACATGTCAAACGAGTAGGAAAAGATTCAAAAGGAGAAGATTCTACCTATACGGATACCATTTCTATGGCAAACTATCCTTTTACGATCAATCAGGCTATGAGAACAATCGAGAACAAGGATTCACTTCCTGTAGGAACTGATATATCAAGAGTCATAACCAATATTTCTGCTGATACAAACTATATCTTATATGGCAAGATTAGCTCTAAGGGAGGTGAAGCTAAAGATACTCTTTGGACATCAACAGACTCCATAAATTTCTCGTTTGCTCCTGCCGAAGGTTTAACATTTAAGGTATTAGCTTACAGCGGAGTAATGGGAAAAGCTTATCACGTAAAAATTAACGTGCACCAGCAGGAACCTGATTCCCTACAATGGAGCCAGGAACCGATGGGTAATGAATTTGCCTCGGGAGCACTGGTTAAACAAAAAGCACTTTGTGTAAGCAATCGAATATATGTATTCGGAAAGACTTCAGCAGGAAATGCTGTTGCCGAGTACACGACGGTTTCGAACGGAAATCCGGGAAATGCATGGACAGCTATTGAATTACCAGAACAGACTGATACTTACTCGGCTACATTGTGTCAGGGAAATATTTATTTTCTAGCCAACCAAACATTGTACAAGCTGACAGATAACGGATGCGAATCGCAGCAATCAGCTGCCCTCGATCAGCTTCTGGCAGGTATCGGCAGTTCTTTGTATGCTCGTACCCCCAATAATGAATCATATGTATACGATGTGCAAAACAATACAGGGGTTACGGAAAGTATCGGCATAACAGATTTTCCCAATATAGGACAAAAGATCTTATCGGTCAACATGCCTGTTTCCTATAACAGTAATCTGACTCGCTCTGTACTTATGGGCTATAACTCGGGCAAGACGGATGGCTACGGATTCGTTTCTACACGAATGACAAACGACAAGATGTGGAGCACTTACAATTACGAACAGACAGACACATTCAGATGCCCGAATATCATTGACCCTTCTCTTATTTATTATAATAAGAATTTATACATATTCGGTGGTGAAATTACAAGCAAAGATTACACCGACTATAAATCGCCATTTAGTACACTTTTCTGCTCTACTGATAATGGATTGACATGGGAACCTGTACAAGAAGATATGACATTTGCTACTGGAGGTACATCGTTTGTCGACCTGTACAACAGAGGTAAAAACAAAGGTGAAAGCAGTTACTCATGTGTAGTAGATCAGGATAACTTTATTTGGGTTATCTGGAATGACGGTTACATGAGCAGAGGACGTGTGAACCATTTCGGTTTCTTGCCTAAATGGGAATAAATCTAAATCCGAAAGTTATGCTATATAAAGACCAAGTAGACAAGACACGAATACCTGCTCATATCGCTATCATCATGGATGGCAACGGGCGATGGGCCAAACAGCGGGGACAAGCTCGCTCGTTCGGTCATCAGGCGGGTGCGGAAACCGTTCATGTCATTGCCGAAGAAGCAGCACGTTTGGGAGTAAAATACCTTACACTCTACACGTTTTCTACCGAGAACTGGAATCGTCCAGCTGACGAAGTCGCAGCTTTGATGAGTCTTCTGATGGATTCCATCGAGGAAGAAACTTTCATGAAAAACAATATCAGTTTCCGGATTATCGGAGAAACTGAGAAACTGCCTGCCAATGTACAAAATCGGTTAAATCAATGTGTACAGCGCACTTCAAAAAATACCGGCATGTGTCTGGTTCTTGCATTGAGTTATTCTTCTAAATGGGAAATAACAAAAGCTGTCAAACAAATAGCCGGCAAAGTAGCCAGTGGAGAACTGGATATAAACAATATAACTGACCAGACCATTGATCACTATTTGGCTACTAATTTTATGCCAGACCCGGACTTACTGATACGTACGGGAGGCGAAATAAGACTAAGCAATTACCTGCTATGGCAATGTGCCTATTCTGAACTTTATTTTTGCGATACATTCTGGCCCGATTTTAAAGAAGAAGAGCTGTGTAAAGCAATCTGTGATTATCAACGAAGAGAACGCCGATTCGGCAAAACAAGTGAACAAATATTGAAATAAGAGATGCGATACTGTTTTTACCTCATTCTATTGACTTTGACATGTATGTTCAGTTTTTCAACAGTACATGCTCAAGAGAACAACAATACGGAAAAAGACCTACCGGTCATTTTATACAATGGTACCCCAAAAAAGTATGAAATAGCCGATATTAAGGTTACAGATATTGATAACTACGAAGATTATGTCTTGATTGGCATTTCAGGATTGGCCGTAGGTCAGACAATTACTGTACCGGGTGATGATATTACCAGTGCTATCAAACGCTACTGGCGTCATGGATTGTTCTCTGATGTTAAAATCACAGCCGAAAAAATAGAAGGTAACAAAATCTATTTGTTCATACACCTGACACTTCGCCCACGTATTACAGATATCCGCTTCAACGGAGTAAAGAAAAGTGAGCGTGAAGACTTGCAGGCTAAACTAGGAATGGCTAAAGGTAGCCAGATCACCCCGAACCTGATAGACCGTGCAAAAATCATCATCAAAAGACACTTTGATGAAAAAGGATTTAAGAATGCAGAAGTCAATATTGTAGAGCGTGAAGATCCTGCAAACAAAGAACAAGTATATGTAGATGTGAACATTGATAAAAAGGATAAAGTAAAAGTTCATAAAATTACAATCGACGGAAACAGTGTCCTGACAGACAAGAAGTTGAAGCGTGTCATGAAAAAGACAAACGAAAAGGGAAAGCTGATCAACTTATTCCGCGCAAAGAAATTTATCAATGAAAGATACGAAGAAGATAAGCAGAAAATTATTGATAAATATAACGAGCTGGGCTACCGTGACGCAATCATCGAGGTAGACAGTGTCACTCCGTACGATGAAAAGACAGTAGACGTATACATGAAAATCTATGAAGGTAACAAGTACTACCTGAGAGACATTACATGGGTAGGTAATACCGTTTATCCTTCCGACTTGCTGAACGAGCAGTTACGCATGAAGCGAGGAGATGTATACAACCAGAAACTGTTGAACGACCGTATCAGTAACGATGAGGATGCCATTGGTAATAACTATTATAACCGAGGTTATGTATTCTACCACCTCGACCCGGTAGAAGTGAACATCGACGGTGACTCCATCGATCTGGAAATGCGTATCGTCGAAGGTCCACAGGCAAGTATCAGCCATGTGCGTATCAATGGTAACGACCGCTTGTATGAAAACGTTGTCCGCCGTGAGCTTCGTACTCGTCCGGGGGATTTGTTCAGTAAAGAGGCATTGGAACGTTCTTACCGTGAAATCGCCCAAATGGGACATTTCAATCCTGAAAACATCAAGCCGGATGTGCAGCCTAACTACGAGAACGGAACAGTTGATATCAACTGGGGACTGGAATCGAAGGCAAACGACCAGGTAGAGTTCTCTGCCGGTTGGGGACAGACAGGTATCATCGGTAAGTTGAGCTTGAAGTTTACCAACTTCTCATTTGCCAACCTCTTCCGCAAGAATGACAACTTCCGTGGCTTCCTGCCACAAGGTGATGGCCAGACATTGACCATCAGTGGTCAGACCAACGGTCGGTACTACCAGTCGTACAGTATCTCATTCCTTGATCCGTGGTTCGGTGGCAAGCGTCCGAACTCCTTATCGGTATCAGCCTTCTATTCTGTACAGACCGATGTCAGCAGTCAGTATTATAACTCGGCTTACATGAACAACTATTACAACTACCTGAGTGGTTACGGAAACTACTATGGCGGCTATTATGATAACTACGAATCGTACTACGACCCGGACAAGTCCATCAAGATGTTTGGTGTTTCACTGGGTTGGGGCAAACGTCTTCGCTGGCCGGATGACTACTTTACCTTGATGGCAGAATTGTCTTACCAGCGATTCATGCTGAAAGACTGGAGCTACTTGTACATTATGCTGAACAACGGACAGTATATGAATACTGGTAACTGCAACAGCTTAAGCTTGAACCTGACATTATCGCGTAACTCAACCGATAACCCGATTTTCCCGCGTTACGGTTCTGAGTTTACCGCTTCTTTACAAATTACTCCGCCTTACTCACTGTTCAGTAAGAAGGATTACTCTACTTACGGAAAAGACAATTACGAAGAAGCAGCCAGCATGTATAAGTGGATTGAATACCACAAATGGAAATTCAAAGCAAAAACTTATACTGCCCTGATGGATATCCAGAAATGTCCGGTTATCATGACTCGTACAGAGTTTGGTATTTTGGGACACTTCAACAAATACAAACGTTCACCGTTCGAAACATTCTATGTGGGTGGTGACGGTATGACAGGATATAGTTACAACTACGCTTCAGAAACTATCGCCTTGCGTGGTTACGAAAACGGTTCTTTGACTCCGTACGGTAGCGAAGGTTACGCTTACATCCGTTTAGGTGCAGAATTACGTTACCCGCTGATGCTGGAAAACTCAACCAGTATTTATGCTTTAGGATTCGTTGAAGCAGGTAATGCATGGACCGATGTCAATAAGTTCAACCCGTTCCAGTTGAAACGTTCTGCCGGTGTAGGTGTACGTATCTTCCTGCCGATGATTGGTATGATGGGTATCGACTGGGCTTATGGTTTCGACAAGATCAACGGTTCTACCCAGTATAGTGGAAGCCAGTTCCACTTTATTATCGGACAAGAATTCTAAGAGATAAAGACCAATAAATGAAGAACTGAAGAATGAGAAATGAAAAATAAATCTAAAAAATTCGACAAGACTAATGAGTTTTTCATTTATCATTCTTCATCATATTAAAAACATTGCTTTATGAAAAAAATCATCTTTCTAGCAGCCTTGCTCGTGTGTAGCATAGCCACACAGGCGCAACGATTTGCCTTGGTAGACATGGAGTACATCTTAAAGCAGATTCCTGCCTACGAACAAGCAAACCAGCAAATGGAGAATCTGTCAAAACAGTGGCAAAGTGAAATAGAAACAAAAGCTCAGGAAGCAAAGACGCTATATGATGAGTATCAAAAAAATGCTTCCACCTTGTCGGCTACTCAAAAGACAGAACGAGAAAACGCTATCATCGCAAAGGAAAAAGAAGCAGCCGACTTACGAAAGAAGTATTTCGGTCCGGAAGGTGAAGGCATGAAAAAGCGTCAGGAACTGATTGGTCCGATTCAAGATGCCATATACAACGCTATAAAAGAAATAGCAACCCAGAAAAGTTATGATGCTGTAATAGACCGAGCATCGGCACAAAGCATGATTTTTGCTTCTCCACGTATAGACATTAGCAACGAAGTACTCGCCAGATTAGGATATTCAAATTAATTTTATACTTTTGCAAAGTCTAACACAGACAGCACATAAAATCAAAAAACAAGAATTAATAACACAATAGAAACAAATAAGATTATGTTGAAAAAAATTGCTTTATTACTTTTACTCATCGCTCCGATGAGTGTATTCGCACAGAAGTTCGCACACTTCAAGTCTATGGACATCATCCCGGTTATGCCGGAATATGCAAAAGCTCAAACTGACATTCAGGCATTGCAGAAACAGTATGAAGACGAAATCAAACGTGCATCTGATGAGTTCAACAAGAAATTCGCCGAATATCAGCAAGAACAGAAAACTCTTCCACAAAATATTCAGGAACGTCGCCAGAAAGAACTTCAAGAACTTTCTGACAAAGGTATGCAGTTCCAGCAGGATGCACAGCAGCAGTTGCAGAAAGCTTATGCAGACATGATGGAACCTATCTATAAGAAACTGGAAGATGCTGTAAAATCGATCGGAACTACAGGTGGTTACACTTATATATTCGACCTGAACCGTACAGATATTCCTTATGTAAACGAAACAATGTCGAAGGATGTAACAAACGACATCAAAACCAAGTTGGGTATCAGCTTGACAGCTGTTCCGGCAACAGCACCGGCAGCAACTCCTGCTCAGTAAAAACGTGTTTTCAACGTAACAAAAATAAAGTTGTCATTGACTTCATTCTCTTCGGATGAGGTCAATGACAATTCTTTTTTCACCTCTTAATCAAATTTCCCCATGCTTTCTACTACAGGCCCTATCGGTATTTTTGATTCTGGATACGGAGGATTGACAATTCTCGACAAAATCCGTAAATTACTTCCCCAATACGATTACATTTATCTGGGAGATAACGCCCGTACCCCATACGGGACACGTTCGTTCGAAGTGGTCTACGAATTTACACTGCAAGCTGTACGGAAACTGTTTGAATTGGGATGCCCGCTGGTAATACTTGCCTGCAATACTGCATCGGCAAAAGCCTTAAGAAGCATTCAGCAAAACGACCTTCCGCACATAGACCCAAGCCGACGAGTACTGGGAGTGATACGCCCTACTGCCGAATGTATAGGAGAACTGACGGTTTCACGCCACGTCGGACTACTTGCTACCGCAGGGACAGTCAAATCTCAGTCTTACCCACTGGAAGTACGTAAACTCTATCCCGATGTACAGATTACAGGAGTAGCTTGTCCGCTATGGGTCCCTTTGGTAGAAAACAATGAGTTTAATTCTCCCGGAGCGGATTATTTTGTACGCAAGTACATTGATCAGTTGTTGGAACAAGACCCCGAGATAGACACCATTATATTAGGCTGTACACACTATCCTTTGCTCATGGATAAGATACGACAGTTCACTCCGTCACATATCCGTCTGGTAGCCCAAGGAGAATACGTAGCACGAAGTCTGAAGGACTATCTTTCCCGTCATACAGACATGCGAACCCGTTGTACGGCAGGCAGCAGTTGTGAATTTCTTACAACCGAATCGGTTGATAAGTTTCAGGAAGCCGCTTCCATTTTCCTGCATCAGCAAGTACACGTAAGAAGTATTACGCTGGAGTGATTTACATTTCTACCCAACTAATATTATATTAACACCATTATTATACTATGACTACATTCGCCCCATTTGCCCGCCCGATGTATATCATGGCAAAGCCTGCCGGATCACTCTGCAACCTGGCCTGCCATTATTGCTATTACCTGGAGAAAACCAAACTTTATCAAGACACTCCCAAGCAGATTATGAGCGACGAGCTGTTAGAAAAGTTCATCAAAGAATATATTGAGAGTCAAACCATGCCACAAGTCCTTTTTACCTGGCATGGAGGAGAGACCTTGATGCGTCCGCTTGACTTCTATAAAAAGGCTATAGCCCTACAACGAAAATATGGCCGAGGAAGAAATATAGAAAACTGCATCCAAACCAACGGTACGTTACTGACCGATGACTGGTGTCGCTTCTTTCACGATAACCATTGGCTGGTAGGAGTTTCCATCGACGGCCCACAGGAGTTTCATGACGAATATCGGAAAAACAAACAAGGAAAGCCTTCATTTGTCAAGGTCATGCAAGGCATCAACTTACTGAATAAACATCAAGTAGAATGGAATGCACTGGCAGTGGTAAACGATTTCAATGCCGACTATCCACTCGATTTCTACCATTTCTTTAAGAAAATAGGTTGCCGGTATATCCAGTTTACCCCGATTGTAGAACGTATTTTCCGACATCCCGACGGACGCTATCTTGCCTCGGTAGAAGAAGGAGCAGAAGAAACTGTTACCGATTTTTCAGTAACTCCCGAACAATGGAGCAACTTCCTCTGTACCATATTCGATGAATGGGTACGGAATGACGTAGGCGAATATTTTATCCAGCTGTTCGACTCAACCCTCGCCAACTGGGTAGGCGAACAACCCGGCATCTGTACACTGGCAAAGAACTGCGGACATGCGGGAGTCATAGAATTTAACGGCGACGTATACGCCTGCGACCACTTTGTATTCCCACAATATAAGTTGGGCAATATCTATTCAAAATCGCTGGTAGAAATGATGTACAGCGAAAAGCAACTACAATTCGGTCGCGATAAATCGGAAAAGCTACCTACGCAATGCAAGGAATGCCAGTATCTGTTTGCCTGCAACGGTGAATGTCCGAAGAACCGTTTCTGCAAGACAGCTTCCGGAGAACCTGGACTAAATTATCTGTGTAAAGGATATTATCAGTATTTCGACCATGTAGCGCCTTACATGGACTACATGAAGAAGGAATTGCTGGCTCAGCGTCCACCAGCCAATATCATGGAAGCTATCCGAAAGGGCGAGCTCTGACACAACAGATCTCCTACTTCCGATAAAGATACAGATGAACTCAGACACACGATACCAGCTTTTCCCAAGGTATCGGCATGAGTTCATCTTTTTTTGTACAAATTTTCGATTCTTCTGTACAAAAAATAAAAAAATGTCTCGACGTTTTTTACCAGACAACGTCATGTCTATTTTTGAATCATCAGCAAATTCCAACAAACAGCATACCCCTCTCACGTCCATTCCGCAAAATGGTGCTTTTGCACCAAGAGAGAATAAACGCCAAAGGGGTATATCTTATATAAGCGATAAAGATTATTTCTTTTTCAGTTCATCGGCAGGAACAATGCGGTAAAGCTTGTCGCTGGGACGGATACGGTCGGGTACCTTAAACGAAACATGCACGCCTTTCTTTACTACATCTACCGGTTTCAGGTCGACACGTGCCTCGTCCAGTGTAACATACATCGCTCCCGTTGTAGGTCCTGTAATCAGGAGTTTGTCGCCCACCTTGATTTCGGAAGCTTCAATCAGGAATTCTGCTACACCGATGTTCGAGAAATACTTGATACCACGTCCGGCATATACCTTACGCTCCGTAGCCTCCGAGCCATAATTCTTGCTCCATTCTCCCAAACGCTGTCCCAGATAATAACCATTCCAGAAACCACGGTTAAATACGGTCTTAAGGCGAGTATCCCAGTCGGCCTTCTTTTCTTCCGTAAAGGTACCTTCCAGATACGAACGAATAGCTTCCTTATAACATTCTACCACGGTACGTACATACTCAGGTCCGCGCGCACGTCCTTCAATCTTGAATACCCGAACACCGGCTTCTATCATCTCGTCCATAAAATGAATCGTCTTCAAGTCCTTGGGCGACATGATATACTGGTTATCTATTTCCAGTTCGATATCACTTTCCTTATCCTTCACGATATAGGCACGACGACATACCTGCATGCAAGCCCCACGGTTTGCCGAAGCATTCAGCTCGTTCAGGCTCAGATAACATTTGCCCGACACAGCCATACACAAAGCCCCATGACAGAACATCTCGATACGTACCGGCTGTCCCATCGGTCCCGTAATATGCTGTTCATGAATTGCATCATAAATCTTACGCACCTGCTTCAAGTTCAGCTCACGTGCCAGTACCACTACATCGGCAAACTGTGCATAAAACTTCAAGGCTTCCGCATTGCTGATATTCAACTGAGTAGACAAATGTACCTCCTGACCAATCTGGTTACAATAAGCCATGACAGCTACATCGGCAGCAATTACTGCACTGATGCCTGCTTCCTTTGCTGCATCCACAATCTTCCGCATCAAGGCAATATCTTCATCGTAAATAATTGTATTTACTGTCAGATAACTTTTCACACCGTTTTCATCGCATACCTTAGCTATTTCACGCAAATCGTCTACGGTAAAAGTGTTCGCCGAACGGGCACGCATATTCAGGCTTTCAATGCCGAAATAGATAGAATCTGCTCCTGCATGAATAGCCGCAGCCAGCGACTCTCGGGAGCCGACCGGTGCCATAATTTCGAAGTCCTTTATTGAGTAATTCATCTTTTCTTGTTGGTTTCGGCTGCAAAAATACGAATTAAAAGTGATAAACAGAAAAATGTAGCAAAGTTATTGGCAGATAGGCGTTTTAGGA
>ENA-OPTA01000076-OPTA01000076.1-human-gut-metagenome-genome-assembly--contig:-NODE-76-length-66619-cov-5.178730_pt1 | contig 66619 bp, 63 predicted proteins | sample MGYA00241813_ERZ501917 | MGnify/ENA primary metagenome ERZ501917 (study PRJEB25962, sample SAMEA2042408) | human gut metagenome | biome: human gut; feature: human-associated habitat; material: faeces...
GCCATGCACCTTGTTGCCCTCGGCATCGTAGAGCGAGCACCCAGCTCTCCACGTTTTCTCCCAGCTTCCGGGCATAGCGGGCCTGTTCCGCCGTGCCCTGCGCCCCGGCGAAAGTGACTCCGTAGCCCGACAGTTTCTTTCGGCGGATGTCGGCGAGTACGGTCAGCACTTGGTTCTCCAGCAGGGGAGTGAGGGTGCCTTCCTTGCCGTCCGCTTCGCGGTAGGGCATCTCCCGGCTTGCCTGTATCAGGCGGTGCAGGAGGGTGTCCGTGTCGGCGGTCAGCGGGCGGAGGTCGTCCAGCCTTGCCCGGTCTGCCTCGTAGTCGGTGCGGAGCGTGCCGCTATGTCTGGTCTCTGTTACCATATATCTTGTTTTTACTGTTACTATTCTCTATTCATTTTGTCTTGACCTCTGGTACAGAAACGAATCATCCCCTGAAACACGGTTTTAGTCGTGTTCAGGGGACGAAAGAAAAAAGGTAAAAGTCCTGCCCTGGTACGCTGTGCAAAGCAAGAAGCGTGGCAGGCTCTGTCTCAGATAAGGTTCACGTCGAGCCGTAGCATGATGCCCAAGGCTGCGGCGATGCGGATGAAGGAGGACAGTTGCAAGTCGGTTTCGCCTTTCTCCAGGCGGCTGATGTAGGAACGGTCGCGTCCCACACGTTCCGCCAGTTCCTTTTGGGTGATGCCGAGCTCCTTGCGGCGGTCTCGCAGCACCTCGCCATAGTACCATGCCAATGCCTTGGCGTTGAACTCGGCGCGTTCCGGACTTCCCGTTTCACCCACTTCGCGTGCCAACATGGTTTCCGCCGTCTCAAAGCCGGGCTTCTTGGCGAAGTCCGTTTGACGGAGCTTCTTCATTTCTTCCGCTGTCAGTCTGTTGTTCTTTGTTGTCATAACACACTCCTTAAAATGTTAATCGCCTTTGTTATTTCCTTGTCGTAGTCCTTTGTGCTTTTCTTCACAAAGCCGTTCAGCAGGATGACGTTTGTCGCCAGGTTGATGTTGTCGTTGTCCACGGCAAACAGGATAACCCGTATCTCATTGTCCACGGACACCCGCAACTCGAAGAAGTCTGTTCCGACCAATTTCTTGACGAACTTGGTGGGTACCGGATAGACCGTTTCCAATATGGATATGGCGTAGCGCAACTTCTCGCGGGTGCGAGGATTGGCGTTTTGCTCAAACTCCTTGAATGCGGGCGACAGTATCAGATTCCGTTTCATATTTATCTTAGAATTACGCCGCAAAGGTAACTAATTAGTCACATTTGACCAAATCTTTTGCCAACAAACTGCCTGTTTTCTTTCGTTTCTGTTCCAGTATGTCAAAGAACGCGCAAGCCAGGAGCAATGCCAAATCATGCTTGTATGAAATTGCAGATTTCCAAAGTGCAACCGTTTTAATCAAAAGAACGCTGTTGCTTATGATTGTGGTTTGAAAATCCTAATATCTATTATTGCCATCGGATTGTAAATTTGATGAGACCGGAAAGTACATACAATTAATAAAATACTTCAATCGCTCTCATTCTTCTTATTATTCATCTCTTTCGACAATATTGTCTAATTTGCTCTTTATATTTTTCAGCATATTTATTATTTTCATCTCTGCCTGTCCTCCACTTTCTATTATACCTGAGGCTATATAATTTTGAAAATTCATCCAACTAGTTTCAAATTCACCAATATGTGGTGCAATCCTAGGATTCGGATACTGTGTCAATGCTACCCCCATTGAACCTGCTGATGCATTTAACGCTCCCAATACAGGGTGAAGGTTAGATTGGTCATTATAATACATTCTTGCCTCATGGAGCGTATAGTATGTTTCTATTTCGCCACTATTTACCATGTCATTATGGGTATGCATCGTTTCTGCAATGTTCTCCCAGCTTACTTTATGGTCTAATTGAATTCCTTCTACATTATTGGATTGTCCTGTACTATCTTGTATCGCAACAACATGCCTCCCTACTATTTGTGGATTAAATTCTTCTTTCGAAAGTACTTCATCTCTTGTTTTTGACCCAAAATGAAACATGGATCTTTTATGAATATTTTTATCAAAAATGGTATCATCGGAATGGGCCATATAACTTCCTGTCTCAGGTTTAGGATGAGGCTCTTTGTTTGGATTTGTAGGTACTTGACGCTGAATATTCATATTAATCGTATTCAATCCTTTTCTTTCTGATGAAGGAAGTGTGCGTGAAACCTTCTCCTTATGTTGTCTCGCCTCGTACATATCTATCAATTTTTAAGATTATTACGCAATTAAAACACTATGGAGAGCAGCCACCCGAAGGGACGACTGCCCTTAATGTCCGCCTTAGCCCAACGGATTTTCAGTCTGGTCTTCGTCCAGAGTGGTGGTAGTGCCGCCACCCGTAGAAGACTTCACACTGCCACGGTCGATGCTCAGCTCCACCTGGTCGGTGGCGTCGCGCATCTTCTGCTTTGGCGTGAAGGTGATTTTCGGGGTCTTGAGGGCGTTCGCCGCCGTGACCTCTTCGGGGGTGTCCATCATCTTCGAGGGGATGGTGAGGCGGATGCTGCCCAGTTCGGCAAGGTCAATGCTTGGGCCCATTATGAGGGCATCACATACGATGTTGCTCAGACTGATGAGGGCGTTGTTCACATCACCTTCGGACAAAGACGCTTCGCTCACGATATGCGTCACAACCATGTTATTAATCGTTTTTTACGTATTAGGATAGGCGCATAATACACAATTTATCTTCATTCTGTCATTGGTCTGACGTACTTCCCGTTTATCATAGACATCATGTCCCTGCGCTGCCGTTTGCCGTCGGGATGCTTGTAGCCCACGTGCATCCAACTGGGCATGCCACTATTGTCCTCGCCCTCGGAAATCAGCTGGTCGAAGGCTTTGTCGGCAAGAAAATTCCGGCAGAAACGCTTGAACTCCATCATATTTTCGTTTGTTGGCACGAGGTCGAAAGCATAGCCGTGGCAGTGCGCTGAGGTGGAAGAGCCACCAACAGCTGCATTCAGTTCCGGTCCACGGTAGCCAGAAGAGATGCGGATGCCTACTTTGCCAAGGTTGTGTTGCTTACAATATGTTTCCCATGCTTCACGTAGCGGATCAATCAATGTTTCTATACTCTCCACGATGTGTGCCTTGTGTATGGCACTGGGTTTGTTGCTGATGCCTTTCTTAATTGCTGTTTCGGAATATGTGCATTCCTCTAATGTAAAATATTTCATACGTCTTTATGTGTTAAGTTATACATTGCTAATACTAGTCCCTTCATTCAGGTAGAAAGGATAGACCATGTTGTTCCGGCTGTTGGTACGAATCACAGTATAGGTGAGTCGTATCAGCAGCACACCTTGATTGGGCTGCTCTTCGAACGAGACGTCCTCCAGCGCGATACGCGGCTCGTAGAGCGTCACGGCACGGCTGATTTCGTTGCGCAGGCGCACCAGCAGTTGCGTGGTGAGCGGCTCGAAGGCGTAGCGGCGTAAAGGGCATCCGTAGTCGTAGCGATTCACCCGTTCGCCGGGCGCGGTGCTGAACAGCACGTGCAGACTCTCCCTGATGTTCTGTTCATAAGAGGACATTAGTACGCCCTGTTCTGTCACTACAGGCGGAAAGCGCCAGCTCCTGCCTAAGAAGGCATCCACCTCCATCAGAGTCTTCAGTTCGTCCATGTCTTTATCCTCCTATCATAACCGTAGGGCAACCTGTCACTATCGTACCTCCGTGTGCGGTACTGTCACCCACGCGTGCGGCAGGCCGGCCGTTTATCATTACGGAAGACGATCCTTTCGCAATGGTGTCCGGTGGACCGACACAGGTACACATATCGCCTACCACGGCGGCGGGCATTTTGCCTATCAATACGTTGGGCACTCCCGGACCCACTATCGGTCCGCCCACGTGCGGTACCGGCGAAGGGAACGCCGGAGTCTGCATGGGGCAGGTGTGCATATCGGTTAGTCTTGCTGCTGGTGGCATGTTTCCAGTTAAAAATTAAAAGTGAATAATTAAAAACGCCCTGCGGCATCCGGTTACCTCACTCTGTTGTTTCGTTGTCTTCATTGTCGTTTATCCTCCGTTTTTAATTGTTCGTTATGCGTCGTTCATTGTTCACTGTTCATGATTAACTATTAATTAATTAATCATTACCGTCATTCCCTTTATGGTGGTCTGACCGCTGGAAGAGAGTTCCGCCGTGAGGTTTCCCTTGATGGTTGCACCCATCTTGGCCTGTACCTTGACGTCCGTTCCTTCCAGACTGACATCCTGCTTGGCGGTACCGCTGATTTTTGAGGTGGCATCCAGCGTGATGCTGCCTTTCGCTTTCAGTGTGATGTCTTTGGCAGACGTCAGGCTGATGCCTCCGCTGTCCATCTTGATTTCGTTCTTGTGCTGGTCGGTCAGCGTGATAGACTTTCCGTCATCGTTGATTTCCAGCGTGTTCTTGCTCGGTGTAGCGATGGTGATAACCTTCTTCTCCTCGTCGAACTCGATGCGCAGCTGCTCGCGGGTTACTATCGCCTTGGTGTTGTTTTTCGCCTCGTATTCGAAAGGCGGCTTGTGCTTCGCGCCGTAGAGCGAGCCGAGAATGACTGGATGTGTGGGGTCGGCATTCATGAAACCTACCAATACCTCGTCATTTACTTCGGGCAGGAAATATGTTCCCATGCCATTTGTGGCATACATTGTAGCCAAGCGTGCCCAAAGCAGTTTGCTCTTGCCCTCCAACCACGGCAGTTCCACTTGTATGCGGTATTCCTGCTGTGGGTCTTCGTCCAACTTTTTCACCACCGCCGCATGCAACCCTTGCAATCCAGGCAGGAAGCCTGATGCGGGGGGAGATACCACGTCCGGCTCGTCGGTGATATTTATTGCCGGTACACCTGCACCCGCTTCTGTCACCCATTCGTTGTCTGCGATGGTATGCGTTACCGAGCCGACGAACAGGTTGCCGTTGAAGCGTTTGCCCAAGCCTTTCAACTCTATCAGCTTGCCCGGCTTCACCTTTGCCGAGCCGTAGAAGCTGACCGTGCCTTGGTAGCGTGCCAGCCCAGCCTTCAGCGCCATGCCGTCCGCCCATTGCTTCAACGCCTTTTCTTCGGTGGGAGCGTCGGTCTGAAGCAGCATACTGTCGCCCGAAGCAAGGTTCTTCGGCTGGAGATCGCCCTGCTTGTTGAGCGAAGGGGACGATGCCGATACCTTGACCGCCTTCAGCTCCTTGGGACTCCATGACACCGCTTCGTATTGCGTAAACTGATCGTCGGCGGTCAGTTCGAGATCAAAGGAGGTGATGTCCACGCCGTAAGTCACGGTCAGCACGGGTGAGCCGCTGACTTCGGGCTTCTTTACCTTAATCTTGCTGCCGTCGGCGAAAACAAAGAGTCCACAGGCATCGGCACGCGAGAGGGCGAAGTCCCAGTCGGAACAATAGTATTGCACGAGGGTAGGGTGCTGGTATTGTGTGGCATCCACATCCACACTGCCATAGTCCTTCAACACCTCATTGATGATGTCGCTGTCTTTTTGCTTTTCGAAGATGCGGTTTTTACGTCCCTGCGTGGCGGGGTAGGCACAGTCACGGCATTCCACCATCATGTACGAACGGAAGTCTTTGCCCGTAAGAATGCGCACACCGATGATACTGCCCTCGAACAGCGTATCCTGATTATCCGTACCACCGGCATCCAACCGGATAGGGTTGCCCGGCTTGAACAGCGTGTCGTCACTCTCGTCGAAGGTCTGTGCGTCCATGTTCCCTGCGTTAAACTTCAGTGTCGCCTTGCCGATTCGGTTCAGCGCCAAGCGCACTGAAGCAGACACCAGTGAGAAGGTGTCTTTCAGCTTGTTGCCGTTCACATAGACAGAGCAGGCAAGCACACGGTCTTTGTTCTTTGAAGGCGAATCAGCCATATCTTCGTTTCTTACGTTAAGTTTTCATTCTTCATTTACGAAGCATCGGCAGCAGGATTTCCGTTCCTGCCGGGATGTTCCGATAACCGTTCAGGTTGTTGAATCTTGCAACCTGACCTACGAGTAGCGGGTCGCCATATACCTCGTAACAGAGGGCAGCCAGTGTCTGTTCCTTTTTCAGTGTAATCAGACGCGACACATCGGGCGAGCGTTTGGAGAAGCGCGACTTCTCTTCTTGCTGGCTGCAATAGCCTGTCAGCGTCACCTTCAGTTCGGCGCGGAGTGGGATGCCGTCCGGGTCGAACAGGGTGTATTCCGTTTCCAGGGTCTTGAGCTGGCCGAAGAAAGTGATATCGCCGTACTCCACCTTGACAAACGAGGGTCGGTGGGCTTCGGTGTTGTAATCGTACAGCCGTTGTTCCAGTGCGTCCACCATGTCGTGCACAGGCTGCTTCTCGTCGTCGTCCTCCATGGCGTTGGTCATGTCGAACAGGCACTCGAAGTAGAAAGTCTCCGGGCGGTAGCGCACGTAGGCGTTCGACCCGTTCAGGCTGCCCAACTGCTTGTCCTCCGCATAGCGGATGCCTTTAGTGAGCTTCACTTTCGCCGGATTGACGGGCAACGCCAGCGCGGAATGACTCTCGCTGCTGAAGTTCTCGTCCGTATAGGATGTGATGGACATCTTTCCCATAACTGACTTTTTTAGTTCATCTTTCGTTCTTCCTTCTCGTCTGCCGCCGTGTGTCAGGCTGTCCGCTTTCACGGGCGGACAACCTTTCCACTACGCGGTTTTCTATCCTGCGGAGGATTTCCTCCGGCAGTTCCGCCTCCGTGACGATGCGTCGCTCCACCACGGTGCGGACGTGCATTTCCTTGATGACAATCGGCATAACTGACAATTTTTATTTCATGATACGTTCTATCCGATTACAAGTTAAAACCACAGTTTCTATGGCTATTTCACTTTTCTCCGCATTCAAGTTGCTGAGTGTCCAATGTATCGGGTAGGTACATGAACATTTCCAACCGGCGACAGGTGCTCCTTCATCATCAAGCAGCTTTATTATGGCATCATAAGCTATAATAAATTTTCCTTTGTCAGAAGTAAAAACTTTGTTTACCCATGTGGTAAAAGCGTCTTTAGTCCCTATTGATACAATAGAACGCTTCAACGTAATATCTCCAAAGTTCTGTTCACCCGGTAAAGTCACGCGGACCCCCGTATCATTCAGTCTGGCTTCCCCTTTTAGTTGTATATCTAGCCCGGAAACCTCGGAAAATGATACCTGGAAATGTTCACCGAGTTTTTGGAAATCCACCAAAAAGTGAAAACTGACAGGGAAAATATCATTTGCTGCCATAACTCACTATTTCACATTGACACCTTCATGTGCAATGACCAAAGTTTCAATGGACGTGGTGTTGCCGTCTGCTTTGAAACCTTCCACCGTGAGTTTCTTGGGCCATGCGTTTACTGCTTCCCATGTTTTCACGGGGCTTCCGGACTCGTCCAACAGGCTGACGGTCACTACCTCACGCTGGATAGTGTTCAGCTTCACCTTGTTTACCCAGTCCCAAAGGGCCTTGTCGTCCTTGAAGATACCTTTCTTTATAGTCAGGTCGCCTGCTTTTCTCAGTCCCGGCATTTTCAGCTTGGTGAAAACAGGACTGTCGCCTGCGCGATAAGTGATTTCCTCATACTCGGTTTCCAGTCCCGACACCTCGCTGCATGAGATGTCGCCTACGTTTGAGATAGACACCTTGAAATAAAAACTCGGCAACGGCCACGCTTGCGTGCTTGCACTCTGTGCTGCTCCATTATCTGCCATATTATTATGATATTTGATTGTTCTACATTAAATTGTCAATTCTCAATTGTTCATTGTCAATTGCCGTCAGCTTTTCTGCATCTGCTGCTGGAACGTAATTTCGATGAACTCTGCCGGTCGGCTGATGGCTACCAGCACGGTGATACGCAGAATACCTTCCAATATATCATCGCCTGTCATCGTATCTCCCAGACCGACATGTACCTCGAAAGCATCTTCCGGTGTGGCACCTGCCAGTCCGCCACGTTTCCATACACTGCGCAGGAAGTTCTCAATCATGCATTTCATATTAATCCAGGTGTTCGCGTCGTTGGGCTCGAATACGTAGGCACGTGCGGCGTTCTTAACCGATTCTTCCAGGAATAACATTGTACGGCGTACATTGACATACCGCCAATCTTGAGAGTTACCGTCCAAGGTGCGTGCGCCCCATACCTTGATGCCTTCGCCGGGGAACGCGCGGATGGCATTCACAGCTTTACCGTTCATCGGCACGTTCAGGTTTTCTTGGAGATAATCGTTGATAACCTCAGTAGGTGACGTGACGTAGCTGACGGTGACATTGGCGGGAGCTTTCCATACGCCCCGGTTGTTGTCCACGGCGGTATAGATGCCTGCCATGGAAGCCGAAGGCGGAAGCAGGTTCAGCTTATCTTTAATCAATTTGATGGCGGATTTGTATGCTGGCCAGTTCTGGAGTAGGGCATTGTGCAGGTCAGATTTGGCGGTGGCAAGCTCTTGGGCGAGATTGGCATCCGTCGGTGCCGCATCTGCCGCTGCTTTCTTTGTCTTGATGTCAGCGAATGCTGTCTGATAAAAGGACAGTAACGTTGAGTTTTCACCCAAACAAGCCGTGAGGTCGGGGGCTTCTCCATCGTAATCCCACAACGTTACCGAAGACGGGTTCACATCGTTCTCGGACAATACGGACGCATTCAGCCACGGATAATAGGCTGCGCCGAAGGACATGTAGTTGCTGCCGACGGCATCGCGGAACGACTCTATCTGTTGTTCCATGGTTTCATTTTTGTCTTTCTTGGGTTGCACGTCGAAAATGGCAATGCGGTTCTTCATCGTGCTGCCGCAGTGCTGAAGCACATCGGTCAGAATGTTGGCATAATTGGGTGAGTAGACGGCTTCCGGCACCACAATCATGGTCACTTCCTGCTCTTTCTCCAAGGCGGACAGTGCCGTCTTTACCTGTTCGCTGCTGATGGGAGTGGATGATGTGTAGTCACCCACCGATACGATGTAGCAGGTGCTTCCACCGTTGGCGAAGAACATCACCATTTGGTAATAGAGTGTGAACGGTACGGCTGGTTCGGTCACAGTCAAGTTGTTATCTTTCACTTCCAGCTTAAAATCGGCCAAAGGTGCGCCGCCAAAATAGGTTGTGAACTCCGTCATCGACGTGATTTTCCATGGCTGGTTCAGTAGGGACTTGTCCCCATTGACTGCCTTTTGTGTAAAACCGATGAACGCCGGTATCGCGGCCTCGGCTTCTACCACTGAATTTCCGAATGCGTTTTTCTCCTTGATATAAACGCCGGGAGTTTTGTATTCGCCCATAGTCTTTGAATTTAGAAGTTATAAAATATGTTTTCCAGTTCTCTGCATATTAATAGTAACAAACCTGTCGGAGGATGCCCTGCTGCGCGTCCATATAACATCCTGGTGCGGGCGGTTTCACCTGCGACAGCAATACGCGCTTCTGCCTGTCTCCGTTCTGTGCCGTGAGCCGCAGTTTGCAAGGGTAGGTTTCACGCATCGGAATGCATGATTCCGACCGTGTGAGCCATGCCTTCCGTCCGTATACCTTGCACTCCTTGAAGGCGGTGAACTGCACTTTCCCTGCCGCGTCCTCCAGTTTCAACTGACCGGGTGGAACGCTCTGCTCGCCGTTGGGGATGAACAGGTATTCCCATTGCAACGCCGATTCCTTGAAATGCAGAATCTCCTGTATCGGTTGTCCGTTTTCTGCTGCTTTCACCAATTCATCCGTCAGCCTCAGATGCAACGTACAGAAACCGGAGCCAATTGTTCGTTTCTTTTCGGTCGGTTGGATGGCGATTGCCGCTTCTATGATTTCCTTCTTTCCCGGAAGTTCCAGGCTATAGGTTGCCGAGGGTTGGAAACCTTCCCAAGCCGTATAGAGCGTGAACTTCGGGTCTGCCATGAATAAATCCAGCAGAAGCTCATCTTTTTTCGTATCCGGTTCCTGTCGGAACAACAGTGTCCATTCACCGGATGCGGTCTGCCGGAACAGCAGTCCCCGCCTGTGTGCCAATGCCTTGCCTTGTGGTGTGAGACGGCATTGCAATGCCGGACACGGTTTCCCATCAAAGTAATCGTGTTCGATGCGAATGCGGTACAGTATGCGGTAACTTTCCATTTCTTTTCTCTTTTACATTTCTACTATCGGTTGGTCTGCCGTTCTTCCAGCACCGGAAACAGTCTCTGTGTCGATAGTCAACCGACGTATCTTGCACACCACAGACGGATAATATTGCCCTCCCAGTAGTGTCCATACGTTGTTCATGTCCTGTGTGGAGATATTCACCACTTCTATCGTGTAGCTCGTCCCATCCACCTCGAACTTCGGAGTGGACTGGATAAAGCCCAACGTGTCGCTCAACAAAGACAATGATTCCTCATATTGACGTTCGTCAAATACCGCTGCCAACATTACGTTGAGATTGAGCAGCAGGGGCGGTTGCCGACGGACATATCCTCCGTCGGCGGTGCGTTGCAAGGGGGTAGCAATGCCTCCGGCCGTCTCACGCTCCACGTTCAACAGACTTACCACTATTTTATTGGGGCGTTCCTCTATGGAATTACCTATCATCCTCACCGTGGCAAGTCCTTCAGGGCGGCGATGAAAACGATTGAGATATTCCTCCAATCGTTCAGCATAGTATGTCAGTATCTTGCGAATCATATCATTCTTTTTTATTGTTTACAGATTATTTATTGGAACGTGGCACAAGAATAGTAAAAGCGCCGGAGGATACAACATCCTACCTTCGAGGTACAGGATATGAAAATGGTATATATGTGATAATTGTTTACACAAGCGAATGGATTTGTAGAGAAATATGCTACAAATCTTTAGTATATCAACAGGAAAATGTGTATTTTTACGCGCGTGAAGTCTGCGTCTGCCTCTCAGAGAGAGAGAGAGAGAGAGAGAGAGAGAGAGAGATAAATAATTTGCTGATATGCAAGTAATTCGACAACTTTTTTATCAGAAAATCAACACCTAAAAACGGCATGAAACGAAAGTCCATCCCAACAGGGATAGATGTTGATATTCTGTTGTATGTTTTCAGGTTTCTTTTCATTCTTCTTTATTTTTATTAGATGTATGTTGTTCATTGCAATTGAATCAATGATACATGCACCTGATAATGTTTCAAATTTAATAAAAATCACTAAAATGGAGAGGGAATATTCCCGTTTTCTTATGGGATGCGATGGGTTTTATCATAATTTAAGATTCAAAGCTATACTCGTAACTATTCAGCAGATATATTGAAACGAATGACCCGCTCTGTCTGCTAAATGGTTACTGAAAAATATGCTTATAAGATTGGGAAATACCAATTATATATATGTACTAATTGAAGATTATTTTATCAATACCTATATTTTTCGTATCAAGAATCATTGTTACATTGGCAAAATTTTGTATTTTTACCCCGTTGGAACAAGGCAAATTCCTATTGGAAAAACATAGAAATGAAGCAGGTGCAAAACTGGGTGTTTCTCTTGGAAGATTTTTATAACAGGCTGAATTTTAGTAGTGATTAAAGACTCTGTTAGTCCCGTACGCACCGCTGAGACTCAAGGATAACTGAGAGTCTGAAAGCGACAAAGCCCACAATTTCAATGAATTGTGGGCTTTTTTGTATCCAGCAACTACCAATTCAAGGACATCAAACACTCCACTTTGGACAAAGTTCCGTTACCAAATCGTTACAGAAAAACCGATGTCTGATTATTGTAACGGTATGTGGTGAAAAATATAGAGATACTTTTAAGTAAAAGCAGACTTTATTTTTAGCTTGACACGTTCGTGATGAGATATTGACACGTCCGTGTTGACGAATTGTCACGATCGTGATTAGGCCGCAACTCGTTCGTGTCAATATATATTCTGTAGCTTTTATTCTCATTTTTAAGGCGATGATACATTACTATTATATGAACAATCTCATGTTTATGCTGTGTGAGAATTTAACGTTCCGCTGTTGATAAAAATATGTTTACTGATTTTTGCTTTATTCGAAAAAGTCCTAATTTTGCATCGCCTTTTGAATAGCAAAGCAATTATGGAAAATTATATGGCAAAAGCGGCAGACGCTTTCTTGACAAGCCGTCCTTACGGTATTCGTCTGGATTTCAGACGAAAAGGATTTGTCCTTTTCAATCATAATATGAATACGCTGGGTAATAATGTACCTTGTCGGGTGGATATGCTTCCGTTGGAGAATTTCGATGTAGAAGATATTCCTCAGTCGGGCGACCGTATCGTCAGAAACGGAGATGTGATGGATATTTTCTTCTATAGTGAGACAAGTAATCCGTATGCAGGCGACAGGCTCGATTTTGAAAAATTGAAGGCTTATAACAAATATATTTACCCGCTCGCTCTTCTGCTGGATCGTAATTTGTAGACTTTTCAGAGTGATAGGGTAAAGAAAAGTCCCTTTCGGATTTTGAAAATCAGGAGCACGAAATAAATAGAATCCTTCTCCATAGATGAAAAGTGTGAAACAGCTGTGGAGAAGGAATATTCTTTTTGCTCAGACGGTTGCTTATTCAGCAGCATCGAATATCCATTTCTTCAAGGCACAATAGACTCCATCATCGTCGACAGAGGCAGTGATATAATGAGCCACAGCCTTGAGCGAATCGTTTGCATTTCCCATGGCAACCCCTATGCCGGCTTCCCTTACGATGGAGATATCGTTTCCTCCGTCTCCAAATGCCATGGTTTCCTCTCTTTTCAATCCTTGATACTGCATGATTGCACGTAATCCCTTTGCCTTGTCGGTGTGTTGTGCTGTTATATCTGCAAAGTCGGGATACCAGCGGCTTGACGTACTATGTGAAAGGAGCGGCATGATTTGTTTTTCTTCCGCTTCGCTAATGACAGGAGTCAGCTGAAGAATCGGCTGTTGGATAATGGAGTCGATGGTATTCTTTTCTTCAAGATGCTTTACGTTCAGCATCTGTCGGAAGATGAAGTCGACTTTCTCGTTGGTGTTGTACATGATGATGTCTGTAGTTCCGACCACCATGCTGGCGAAATTCATTTTATCTGCCAGTTGGATAAGGGTCAGTACATCTTCCACCGGAATCGGGCTGCATGAAATGACCTGCTCCCCGATGAAACAGTAGGCACCGTTTACCGTAATGTATCCGTCGATCAGATGACTTATCTCGTCAATGTTGTTGATGAGTGAAAACGGTCGGCCGGTAGAGATGTAGACTTGTATACCTTTTTCTTTTGCTTGTTCGATGGCTTGGATGGTAGAATCGGGAATTTTGTGGGTGTTGAAACTGACCAATGTGCCGTCTATGTCGAAAAATAATGCTTTAATCATATCTTCACAATAAAAAAAATTTAGCCAAAGATACACAGCAGATGTATGAGGTTTACTACCTTTTTGGTGGATTTTGCTGCCAATTTGATAAGTTTGAAAGATTATTTGTACTAGTATGAACCGATATACTTCTCTAAAATTGGACGCTTAAGGTTGAAGTGATCCTCAAAAGTTGGACGGGTTAAATATTATCCGTTTAGAGAAAGAGTTCGGTATTATACCGGACTTTTTCATTTAGCTGCTTGCTTTTGATACTTTCTGTAAAAGTAAAACTATCTTTGTCGGAAAAACGTGTACGACATGAAGCAGAAAGATATGCTGGGAGTTTTTCCTGATAAGACGGCCGAACAGATTTCATTGCTGAAATATTCCAAGACCTCGTGCGGAGTAGATTTTCTGCTCAACACGGCAGATAGTGAGGAAAAGCGTGGATGGTTTGATATAGAAAAACGCTATAAGACCGATTTTTTTGAATTCTATTTTTTCCGGAAAGCAGCAGGGTATTTGTTCTTGTCGGGAAAGAAAATTGAGTTGCATGATTACATGGTGCTGATTATATCCCCTTATCAGCAGCAGGAATGGCATGTAAATATGGATGACCTGGAATATACATTTCTTGTTTTTCAGGAGGAGTTCATCAATCAGTTCTTGTCTGATAAATATTTTATGTACAGGCTGTTGTATTGCTTCCAGAATGACTATCCGACTTTTTTTGATATGGCCAGTTCTGATATGGATGGTTTTCTGGCTCTGCTTGGAAAAATGAAGAAGGAGCTGCGGGCACCGGTGGCCGACAGCTATCATTTGATTGTAGCATATTTATATCAGTTCCTGCTGTTGCTCAACCGCTTTTATACTAAACACTTCAATTTACCGACGGCTTTACCCCTGAATAACCACGCCTATCAGTATAAGCAGTTGCTGGAGAAAAACATTTGTCGGAAGGTACGCGTGAACGATTATGCCGAAATGATGGGAGTGAGTCGTGTTTCACTGAATAAGGCTGTGGTCAGAGAGTTTGGAGTTTCGGCGGCTCACTTGCTGAAACAGCGGCTGTTGCAGGAAATAAAGAATGATTTGTTGTTTACGGATCTTTCTGTAAAGGAAATTGCTTTCCGTCTGCATTTCTCGGAACCGAATCACCTGATGCGCTTTTTCAAGCAGCAGACGGGACAGACGATTACACAGTTCCTGCAGGAAACGAAAAAATAAAGCAGATTATCAAAATGGTAGTCATGAAAGTAATTTAGGTAGAAACTCCTCTTCCAGGGACATCTATTTTTGCAGCCGGAAAAATATAAAAGCATATGGTTGCAGAAGATACAATCGAATTATTGAAGAAGAAAATAGACGAAGCGGATGCCATTGTTGTAGGAGGAGCTTCCGGCATGTCGGCAGCTTCCGGCTTTGTCTTTTATTATCAGAATGATGCTGTCTTTCGTCAGATAGCAGGTTCGCTGGAAAAGAAATATGATTTCCATAATTTTTTTGATGCTTTCTATCATCAGGGACATACCCGGGGAGAGCACTGGGCTATGATATTGCGGGAAACGAAATATCTTTATGAATGTCAGACCGGAGAAACTTATATTGACTTGGCCGAACTGCTTCAGGGAAAAAATTACTACATAGCTACGACCAATCAGGACGCACAGTTTTATCGTACTTTCCCGGCTGAAAAAATTACCTGCATACAGGGAGATTCCCGTTACTGGCAGTGTAGCGTACCGTGTCACGACCAGATTTATGAAAATAAAGCCCAAGTGTTCAAGCTTTGTGAGCAAATAGAAAACGATGCATTGCCCGAGGAACTGATTCCACGCTGTCCGCATTGCGGAGCAGAAATGGAACCTTGGGTTCGTGGATACCATTTCCTGCAGGGAGATTTTTATCAGAAAGAAATGAATCGTTACCTCGATTTTCTGAAACGTCATTCATCGCAGAAAACATTGTTTCTGGAACTGGGGGTAGGGATGATGACTCCGATGTTTATCAAAGAGCCTTTCATGAATATGGTTTATCAGTGGCCGCAGGCTTTTTATGTCACGATGAATCCGCAGCATGCGCTTGTTCCGAAAGAGATAGCCCACAAGAGTCTGGCGGTAAATGAAGACATTGCCATTGCACTAAAGCAACTTTTGGGAAAGCCGGTGGAGAATGTAAAACAGGCCGATTCGAGCAAGATATTTAATCCTTCCAGAGTGTATTGATATGAAGACTTTTATAGAAAAGGCTTGTCGGGCGATTGTACAAGCCGATGCACTGCTCATTGGAGCAAGTAACGGACTTTCGATAGCCGAAGGCTATCATCTGTTTGCCGACAACGAAATGTTCCGTTCTCAGTTTGGAGATTTCCGGCAGCAGTATGGCATTCGAAGTGTCATTGAAGGATGTTTCTTTTCTTATCCGGAAGCGGGAAAACGCCGTGAGTTCTTGCAGCGTCTGGTAGATTATTGGGTAAAAGATTATTGTCCTTCACAGGTCATGAAAGACTTGCTGGCTATTGTGCAGGGGAAAGATTATTTTATCATTACCACCAATGCCGATACCCATTTCGAAATTTCCGGGTTTGATTCTGACAAGGTTTTTGAACTGGAAGGAACCTTTGAGCAGCTTCTTGCCGACCGGCCCATAGAGGATAAAAGTTCCCGGGTACAGAATTTCCTGACGCGTTACCATGGAAAACGTCTTGTCATGCTGGAACTGGGCGTGGGTATGCATAACCGGATGATCAAACAGCCTCTTATGCAACTGGCTGCCAGTGAGCCTTGTGCTACATATATTACGTTGAATCTTGCTTCTGAATTGTATATTCCTCAAGCGATTGCTTCTAAATCTATCGCTTTGGAAGGGGATATTGCCGTTACGCTTCAGGAGTTGCGTGATGATATGGAGTAAAAACAATAGATGCCAGCTGTGCTGGCATCTAAGTATCATAAGCAGGTATCTTGAGAGGCACTGTCTGTTTCGTTATTTTACATCGGGAAAAGCCTTTTTCCAAACATCTTGTCGCAAATCTACAAGCGTAAGGACGGTAATCAATGATTGTGCTTTGGGTAGGGTACCATCATTGTAATCCAAAGGAGTAATATAAGTTCCGCTTGTTGTTCCTTCCTTATAGATTATCTTAAATCTTCTGAGTACAGCATGATTAGGCTCATATTCAGCATTGTTATTGTCGCAGAAATAAACGAATGCCACATTTCCTTCAGCATCAAATTCTGCTCCCCAGATTGTCATGGAGTGAAGTTTGGCATTGGAACCGGCAAATCCACTTGCTGTAAACCCGATGGCTTTGTGCGTACGGAAAGCATCTTTCATCCATTGGTTGAAATTTTCTTTTGAAGTATTGTGCGTTTCTGTAGCAATTACATCTTTTGTTGAGAACACTTTGCAAAAAAATCCCGGAAAATTTTCGTTATAGCTATATATCAAATTCTTTTTGTCTCCATTGACAAACCAGTTTACTCCTCCGGTATCCCAGCTCCCTTTATCGGGGTAAGAAGCCTTGAAAAAGTTGAAGACCTCGCTGTGATTCTGATTGGAAGGTGTCATTATCTGGTATTTCTTGGGGCAAGGATCACCTCCGAACTTAGTTTCGTATGCGCTGACATATTCTTTGTTATTCTTCAGCCACCAGTGAATCAGATTCGATGCCGTGGCTGCCCAGCACATGTTTCTGTCGCCTTGGTATTCGAAGGTTTTGTTGCAATCGAACCAGCCGCAGTCTTCTGTCCATGTCAGGTATTGTTCTTCGTTGGGAAGATCTATTTTTTCATAGGCAATGCGCATCCATTCCCCTTTGGGAAAACTTTCTACAGTGATATCATACGAGGGGATATGATCCCTTCCTGGGAAAATTGGCGACGTGATGCCGTATACCCAGTGTGTCTGATTGCTGAATTCCATATCTGCGTTGCCTCCCTCTTCTGCTGGCTTCAGTGTCAGATTCAGGGTTGTTTGCATGCCTGATGAGAAATTCTCGACTTGAGTATCAATCGGATAAGTTACACTTTTCCCATTACTGGTCAGCCGGATCAGTCCTTCACCGCTCTGATAGGCTTTGGCCTCCTGCGGGAGAATAATAGCCGTATAGGTATTGGCCGACGTTTGCTGGGGGGTAATCCAGTTATACGTTGAAGATGAATTCTCGCTTAAAAGGACTTTTCCGTCTGTAGTAGACAGCTTACCCTCTGTAAGGCTTCGTACTTCTATGCTCAAATCGTCGGGTACGGTACCTTTCAGATTGATGATAATGCGATGTAATGCGTGCTGGAATTGCATGACGGCCGATGTACTGTTTGCATCTATTGTCGTTTTTGCAAACAGTATATCGGCTGCTGTGTAATTAGCTTCCTCATTTTGTTTCATGGGCAAGCTGATGTTTCTTACCGTAGCGTCGTCTGCCGAAGCAGGAAGCAGGGGAAAAATACCCGAAAGCTGGAGCTGTCCTTTGCCATAGTCGCTGCGTTGCAAATGAGGAGTCCACTGTCCGTTAATGTATGTTAGCTGGGCTGTGGTGGTTTTGCTCTCTGAAGTAACTTGAAGTTCGATGCGGTCATTTTCGGCAAAATTGCCTTTACCTTCAGAGTTTATTGCGGCACGGCTCTGCTGTCCGGAGGGGTTTTGTGTCCATTCCGTCTGGAAGCAGGTTAATGAAAGGCTGTTGTCTTGACTGGTAAAGATATCCTCTGACTGATTGCACGAGCTCAGGAGAAACAGAGAGCTGGAAAATATGGTAACAATTGCGTTAGTCTTCTTCATAATTATTATATGGTTTCCGTTATTCTTATATATGTATACATAAAAAAGCCATGAATTGTTCATTTAAGATGCTGAAAAAGAAATCATATTATGATAAGGTTGTTTGGCGTTGTTGTGTTTTTTTTCTTTGCCATAAAAGGTAGCCGATACAAATCAGTAACGATACAGTGGTAGAAAGAGGTGGAGCATATCCCATCCAGAAAAGGGTCGTCGGATCAATATGACTAAAGGCCCACGATAAAGGTATACGGAAAAGGAATGTAGCTATGAGGCTGTGTATCATCGGAAACCATGAGTTCCCTTGTCCACTGAAATAAGAGTTTATACAAAAGACGAAGCTGACGATAATACAGTCGATGCTGTATCCCCGCAAATAGGTTGCTCCCATAGCGACTACAGAGTTATCGTCTGTAAAGATTCTTACAAGAGTTTCCGGTAGGAATTGTGAGTAAACACAGACTGAAATACCAAATACCAATGCCATTGCAATGCCTGAACGCAAGCATTGGTTCATACGAGGGATGAGCCCGGCACCGTAGTTTTGTGCGGTCATAGCGGCGACGGCCGATGAAATAGCTACGGGAGGCAGCATGGCAAATACGATGATTTTTTCGACTACACCTAATGCTGCCGACGCGATGACACCCATTTGATTGACGATAATCGTAATAATCAGGAAGGAAATATTGATCAGTGCATCTTGCAGGGCGATGGGAGCTCCCAGGAATACGATCCGTCGTGACAGATTTCCGTTCAGGCGGATGTCACGTCGGGTAAATGGGAAACTGAAACCTCGGCGATGCAGGAACCATAAGGCGGTCAGAAAACTGATTCCTTGTGAGGAGATGGTGGCAATTGCCGCTCCTGCCGCACGCATATGCAGACCTCCTACCAGAGCAAAGTCGAGTATAACATTGACCATACAGGCCAATGCTACAAAATAGAGTGGAGTACGGGAATCGCCGAGTCCACGAAGTATTCCGCAGACAACATTATAACCTATGATAAAAGGAATACCTAGTGAGCAGATTAGCAGATACATTTCTGTATCGTGCATGGCTTCGGCCGGAGTATGCATGATGCAGGCTATGGGATTATGCAGAATCGTCATCAATAGTGTGAGCAGGATTCCTGTGATAGTGAACAACCATACCGACGAACCTATAATGGAAGCGGTCTCTTTGTAGTTGCGTGCTCCGGTAGCTATGCCGATGAGAACAGTCACTCCGGTAGTCAGTCCAAGGATAATACCTGTAATGGTTTGCATCACCTGACTGCCTATTGCTACTCCGGCTACGCTTGCTGCATCATCGAACTGCCCTACGACAAACAAGTCGGCCCCACCGTATAAGGCTTGTAATACATTGGCTAATAGATAAGGTACGGCAAACTGAAACAACACTTTTGATACATTCCCTTGCGTTAAATCAAGCTCTTTCATATACTTCCGATAACAATGTCTGATTTGATGAATAAAAAGCCGGATAAGTTGATTGGTTTTACCCAGTCATCTTATCCGGCTTTTTATTGCCCTCCGATGAGGATTACAAAACGCTCTTATCCGATGTGCATGCAAAAGTAGGATGAATTATCGGCGTAATCAAATATTCAAGCACATTTCTAATAAGAAATTTCAGAAAATCATTTGTTGGTTTGCATAATGATTTCAGACAAAAAAGGAATCGTTTGCAACAGTTTGGAACGGATATTAGCAAAGAGTTCGCACTTTTTTTAATAGAGTTTATGAAAAGCGCTGATTTTTGATAAAAAAGTATCAACCCTTCTTTGTGTAGATGTACTATATTTGCAGAAAATACTATGATATATGAAAAACAAAAACTATTTGTCAGGTTTATTATTCTGTGGTATGCTGGCCGGATTTTCTTTGTCTGTTTCAGCGGAAACTCGTCAAAACGATAAAGTATTTGTATCTTCCGATGATTCTCACATTGTTTATATGGGAAGAATCAGCAGAACCGTTCCTCATATGGTACGTTTCACTTATCCAGGTGTCAGTATCTTTGCCAATTTTGAAGGTACTTCCTTGCAGATGAAAGTGAAGCCCGGGAGTGGAGCTTTCATGGTGGAGATTGACGACGAGCTGCCTTATCGAATCAACTATTCGGCAAACGACTCTATACAGACTTTGGCAGAAGGACTACCCGAAGGCACTCATCGGGTACGTATTATGTATGCAATAGAAGGATATGAGCTGAAGCCTGCGTTCAAAGGCTTTTATTTGGACAATGGGTGTCGCCTTGCGGAGGCTCCGGTCTTGCCCGAACGTCGGATTGAATTTATCGGTAATTCCATTACTTGCGGATATGGAGTAGAATCAGAAAACCCGAAGGATCCGTTTACCTACGACACCGAAAATCATTTTTATACCTATGCGGCTCGTACAGCACGGGCACTGAAGGCACAACATCTTGTAGTGGCTCGCTCGGGAATAGGAATATATCGTAATTATGCCGGACCTCGTTCGGGTAGCAAAGATTGTATGCCTGCTATGTACGAACAGGTACTTTTTACAGATTCTACCGAATTGTGGAACCATGCTCTGTATACTCCCGATGTAGTATGCGTCAACTTGGGGACAAACGATATAAGTTTGAATGATTATGACATGGACTTGCTGACCGATGGCTATCGTCGGTTTATGAAAAAACTTCGTTCCATTTACCCGAAAGCCAAGCTGGTTTTGCTGAGCGGTTCCATGGCGGACAGTCAGGCACTGAGTGATATAAAGAAAGCTATGAATACGGTTGCCGACGAAATGCATCAAAACGGGGATAAAGAAGTTTATCGTTTCGATATGTCTCCGCAGACAGGTTCATTGGGAATGGGAGCCAGTTACCATCCGTCTATGCGGCAGCATCAGAAAATGGCGTCTGAACTGACTGCCTTTTTGAAGAAGTTGATGAATTGGTAAATGAAAAATGTTATTTAAAATATTACAGCAATGAAGAAATGGATTATAAGTGCTTGCCTACTGATGATGCAGGCTGGTGCATGGGCAAAGGTCACTCTGCCCGACATTATGAGTGACAATATGGTGTTGCAGCAACAGACAGAGGCTTGTCTGTGGGGAAAGGCTGATGCCAATGCCGAAGTAACTATCCGTCCGTCGTGGAATAATGAAGCCTATAAAGTGAAAGCCGGAGCCGATGGTAAGTGGATCGCTAAAATCCAGACACCTACCGCAAGCTATCAGACTTATACGATTTCGATTTCCGATGGTGAGGAAGTGAAACTAAACAACGTACTGGTAGGAGAGGTTTGGTTCTGTTCCGGACAGTCGAATATGGAAATGCCTCTACGTGGTTTCTGGAATTGTCCGATAGCCGGAGCCAACGAAACGATAGCTACGGCATCGAAGTGGAAAGGAGTTCGTGTGGCTACAGTCGAAAAGAACGGACAGTTGCAGCCTGTCGACGAATGTAAGGGAAGCTGGAAGGTGAGCAATCCGGAAAATGCTCCTGCCTTTAGTGCGACAGCTTTCAATTTTGCCATGATGATGAATCAGGTGTTGGATATTCCGATTGGTATCATCAATTGCAGTTGGGGTGGTTCGATGGTAGAAGGATGGTTGCCCCGTGAGATTGTTTCGCAGTATCCCGATATCGATTTGAAGCGTGATATCCGTAAGGAAGACGGACACGACTGGTGGCATTACCTGAGCCCGACACTGATGTACAACGGTATGCTGAAGCCTTTGCAGAATTATACCATCAAAGGATTCTTGTGGTATCAGGGAGAATCGAACGTGGGCAAGCACAAGACGTATGCCGAACGCTTGAAGACCATGGTGGAACTTTGGCGTAAAGAATGGGGACTGGGTGAACTTCCGTTCTATTATGTAGAGATTGCTCCTTTCAATTCTACGGAAACGACAGCCAGCGCATACCTGCGTGAAGCACAGTTCAAGGCGCAGTCCATCATCCCGAATAGTGGAATGATTTCGACAAACGATCTGGTTCAGCCTTATGAAATAAAGAATGTTCATCCCAAGAACAAGACTGATGTAGGAAAGCGTCTGGCTTATATGGCGCTGAGCAAGACCTATCATGTGCCGGGCATAGAAGCTTACGGACCGGTTTATAAGTCGATGGAAGTAAAAGACGGTACCGTTATCTTGTCGTTCGACCATGCAGAAGAGGGCTTTAACCGCTTGTCGGGCATGGAAGGTTTCGAAGTAGCCGGAAGTGATAAGGTCTTTTATCCGGCAAAGGCTGAAGTTTTCAATAACTTGCAGATTAAAGTGACATGCGACAAGGTGGCTCAGCCGGTTGCCGTACGCTATTGTTTCCGCGACTTCCAGATAGGAAATGTTGCAGGTTTACGCGAATTGCCTTTGTATCCGTTCCGTACAGACGACTGGGAGTAAAAATAACCGACAGTTCCGATAAAGGAAATAACGCTAGAACTGAAACGATTCTTTCGATATGTACCGATGATAATTCCAAGATTTGAGGCTGTTTTTTAATAGAATTGCTCAAGTAAAAATCTGATAGATTAAAAATTCAAAGTAAAAAATCTTCTGTTTTTAGTCACGTAATTATGATATACGAAGGCTAAAGCAGGAGATTTTTTTGTTATAACTCATAGCTTATAAGTAGGTCTATCCTTTTCTTCCTATTTTGAAACAGACTTTCTTTTCAGTAAAGAGGCTTAGACTTTAGATTAAAAATATCTGTTGCTGGTATTACCTGTAGATGTGTTCTTTGTGAAAGTATATAGTTTATCTGGAAAATCTTCAGCAGACGATGAGGCATTCTCTGTGTCTGTTATGAGAGATCTGGAAAAACGTCGCATAAAACGTTTGGTCTGGAGAGCATAGTTGTTGCGCAAGAAAAAAGAACCGTATCATCCTCCGTTTGCCTGAGAATGATACGGTTCTTTACTGCTTATAATAGACGGTTGTCGGAATTTGAATTTAAAAGCATTCTCTCCTCCGGACAACTCTTGACATCCTTTCTCCTTGCCTTTTCACGGGCAAGTGAGAAGTCCTTTATTTCACTTCCTCCAGATACAGCACCCGACTGGAATAATCGTTCTGTTTGTGATAGTCTACGATATGATTATACGGAATTTCCAGCCCATTCTCCATCAGATACGCTCCGCTGTATGTCTTGCCTTCGAATGCAAGTGGCTGGTTGTCTATCCGGTTCAATTCCGTAATGCGGTAAGTTTTTTCAGGATCGAGTCCCGCCATGGTAACACGCGGCAGATGCTGATTGACGAAGTGTTCGGTCTTCCACCAGTAGAAAGCAGCCTTGTCTTTCTCGGGAGTGACATACATCAGCGAAGCAACTCCGAGATGATCGTAAGGAGAAACCAGACGATAAATATCTCCCAGTTGTACAATCGGACGAATCTTTTTGTAGTCGGCGATAGCCTTGCGGCACAAATCCTTTTCTTCGTCGGTCATGTTTTTAGGCTGAATCTCCATTCCCAGTCGTCCGCTCATGGCCACATCGATGCGGTATTTCAGAGGAATGGTGCGGAAAGTCTGATGATTGGGAGCCGCACTGATGTGCGAAGCCATGGCAATGGCAGGGAAGAAATAAGAGGTTCCCCACTGCATGTATACGCGTTGCAGAGCATCTGTATTATCGCTTACCCAGAACTCATCGAAGTAAGGCAGGTAGCCGTAGTTGGCACGACCGCCGCCGCTGGCACAAGCCTGAATAACCAAGTCCGGATATTTGGCGCGGATACGCTGGCATACTTTCTCGAATCCCCGATGATATTCAATATACATGTGACTCTGATTATCGGCTGTCAGATAATTGGAGCCGTGATTCATGATACTCATATTGGCATCCCACTTGATATAAGCGAGGTCGGGATGCTGTGTCATCAGGTCGTCTACTACCTTGAATACGAAATCCTGCACCTTCGGATTGGCAAGATCGAGTACAACCTGCGTGCCCCCGCGTCCCAGAACCGGATCACGTTGCGGAGCTTTTAATATCCAGTCTGGATGCTTCTCGTACAGTTCGCTGGTAGTGTTCGCCATTTCCGGTTCAATCCAAAGACCGAATTTAATGCCGTGTTTTTTTGCATCCCTTATCAAGCCCTCAATACCTTCGGGGAGTTTGTTCTTGTCTACCACCCAGTCGCCCAGTGAAGAACTGTCGTTCTTGCGCGGATATTTGTCACCAAACCATCCGTCGTCCATCACAAACAGTTCGCCACCCATTGAAGCGATGTCGCCCATCATCTGGTCCATGCCCTTCTGGTTGATGTCGAAATAGACTCCTTCCCAGCTATTCAGCAGAATATCGCGTACTTGATTCCCATGAGCCAGTTTGTACATTCTTCCCCATTTATGGAAATTGCGACTTGCTCCGCTCAGACCTTCGTCGGTATAGGTCAGGGCAACGGCTGGTGTACGGAATATTTCCTTCTTGGGAAGCGTGTACGACGAGTTCTCTTCGTTGATGCCCGCATAGAACTGATGGTAGTCGCTGTCGTCGGTATCGATTCTCAACTTGTAGTTGCCCGTATAGCAAAGTGCGGCTCCGATGACACGACCTTCGTTTTCCCGGGGAGCTCCGTCGAGCGAGAACATCACTTCGGCATGTGACGTATGTGAGTTGCGCACTCCATCTTTATTCTTGATGACCATCATACCCGGTTGCAGTGGTTCTTGTGTAAGCTGTCCTTCGTTGGCCCACGAACCGGAGAGATGCGAGATCCATACATTGCCCCTGCGCACAGGCAGATAAGCCGATGCAAACTGGGTGAGGCAGACAGGCTTCTTTTCGGAGTGGCTGATTTCGGTCCAGGTTTCTATCATGTCGACATTGGTGTAGGCTTTGTAGCATACATCTATATAAAAAGGATAGACTTTGTCTTTCAGGCGGACGGTGGTGAGGGTACTCTGGGCATCTTTGTCCGTATCGATACTGACAATTTCCATCTGGGTCGACATGTTGCCGTCGGCATGTCTTACTGACAGAGCCGTTTCGCTCGAACAGTTCATTCCATATACCGGATAAGCCGTATGGTCACAGTTCTTTGCCCCGTCGATGTTCTGCAAGTCAGTTTCACTCAGCTTGTTCCCAAAATAAAGGTATTTCAACTCCCCGCCAGTCGGTGCATTCAGCACAAGAGATGTGTTTGGAGTAGAAATACAGATGTTTTGTGCCCACATGTTTCCGGCAAGCAAGGAGAATCCTGCCAGCAGGCAAATCTTGTTTTTTACTTTCATGCTTTTCATTTTTTGATAACAGATTTATAACTTCGTTTACTCATTTACAAAAATAGGTCTTATTTCACGATAAGACTGATATGGTTTTATCTTATTCTGGGCGAATTGTCGTCGGATAAAAAATATTCCTTTAGAGAAACCGGTTGTAATTTGTACAAAAACAAAAATTTTTTGTACAAATTTTCAGAAAACCTCGGCAGATTTTTGATGAGAGCTTACGATGATTTTTTCCGGACTTGCGGAGGGAAAAAATAGTGTGCCCGAACTTTTCTTCATACCTTGTGAGCAATCATTTTATTTTATACTTTTGTAGATAACAAAGATGAATACTATGGATAAACAATTAAATGAGAATTTTATACGCGAAATAACTCCCTTGTCGGACAAGGACTGCTTTTATATAGCCGACAGGCACAAGAAAGAATTTACCTATCCGATGCATTCGCACCGGGAGTTTGAATTGAATTTTGTAGTGCATGCATCCGGGGTACGTCGCATTGTCGGCGATTCGTCTGAGGTAATAGGCGATTATGATCTGGTGCTGATTACAAGTCCCGATCTGGAGCATGTGTGGGAGCAGAATACCTGTACTTCGTCGGACATTCGTGAAATAACCATTCAGTTTGTTCCTGCCTTCATGAGTGGCCTGATAGATACAAATCAGTTTGATATGATTCGTAAAATGCTCGAAAAGGCGCAGTATGGGTTGTGTTTTCCCATAGATGCCGTGATGAAAGTCTATGCGCTTATCGACAAGCTGCCTGAGATGAAGGGGTTCTATGCCGTGATTCATTTTCTTACATTGCTTTATGAATTGTCCTTGTTTACCGATCAGGCACGGACACTGTCGAGCTCGTCGTTTGCGAAGATACAAGTACATTCAGACAGCCGGAGGGTACAAAAGGTACAAGACTACATTGCGAAACATTATCAGGAGGAAATCAGGCTGGGACAACTGGCCGACATGGTAGGCATGACGGAGGTTTCTTTCAGCCGCTTCTTCAAGTTGCGTACAGGCAAGAATCTGTCAGACTATATTATCGACCTGCGTCTGGGGCATGCCACTCGTCTGCTTGTCGATTCAACGATGGCCGTAGCCGAAATCTGCTATGAGTGTGGTTTTAATAATCTGTCGAATTTCAACCGTATCTTCAAAAAGAAGAAAAACTGTTCTCCTAAGGAATTCCGGGATAATTACCGGAAGAAACGCAGTATCATTTAGTAAGATAAGGGTAAGAGTCCATATGCAGAAAGCGGCTTCCTTTTCATTCTTTTGTCAGGGGATGAAAGGGAGCCGCTTCTTGTCTGTCTGTTGCTGGATAGACGTTCTGTTCCGGTTAAGGAAGAATGAATGAAATATGATAAAATAGTACAGCTATTTTTAGTAGTGATGGTGTATCTTTGCAATAAGTTAATCGAATGGAAATTTATTGGTTGGATATTTGGATACTATGAAACTGCAAAAAATGAAAACATATTTTTCTCTTTTCAGAGCTTGCTTGTTGCTCTGTTTCGTTATATTATGTACTAGTGTTCCTGCACATGCAGCTGTAGAGCGTTTGTCGGTTAAAGGAACTTTTCTGGTAAATGAACAAGGTGATAAGGTTGTACTGAAAGGGGTCAGCCTGGGATGGCATAACTGGTGGCCACGTTTTTATAATGCTGCTGCCGTAAAGACGTTGAAAGAACAATGGCATTGTACGCTGGTTCGCGCGGCTATGGGCGTAGAACCGGAGGGAGCTTATCTGACCAACCGACAAAAGGCGCTGGAATGTGTAACTACAGTCGCGGATGCCGCTATCGAAAATGACTTGTATGTCATCATAGACTGGCACAGTCACGGATTGCGTACCGAAGAAGCAAAGGATTTTTTCAAGCAAATGGCTACTCGATATAAAGGCATTCCAAACGTAATTTATGAGATTTTTAATGAGCCGGTAAATGATTCATGGAAAAAAGTAAGGGAATATTCCGAAGAAGTTATCAGTGTCATCCGTTCTATAGACCGTGAGGCGCTGATATTGGTCGGAACTCCTCATTGGGATCAGGATATACATCTGGCAGCCGATAATCCGGTTTCCAACGCATACAATGTAATGTATACACTTCATTTCTATGCGGCCTCCCACAAGGCGTGGCTGCGCGACCGTGCCGATTATGCACTGGAAAAAGGGCTCCCGATTTTTGTTTCAGAATGTGCGGGCATGAAAGCGGATGGTGATGGCAAGATTGACAGGAAGGAATGGAACCAATGGATTTCGTGGATGGACAGACACGCCGTCAGCTGGGCTGCATGGTCTATAGCCGATAAGGATGAAACTTGTTCCATGCTCTATCCTTCGGCACCGGATGCGGAATGGAACAATAAGGACCTGAAAAAATGGGGACGCATCGTAAAGCAAGTACTGCGGACTGAAACTGAAGACGTTGAAATATATTGATAATATTTAAGGCTAGAGTTCATTTATTACAGAGAGTTTGAGGTAAAATATTGTAAGGATAACGGTAAAAGGTGGTGACTGTTGTGGAATAGTCGGCACCTTTGCTTGTGTTATATTGCTATGTACAACTACCTGATTGGGCTTGATGGAAATGTAAATGATTTGATAAAATTATATCATCTTCATGTGGCGTTTCCCATTAATTTTGTATCGTTGAAAATAAATCTAATAGATATGCGGAAACAGAATTTAATTATGTCGGTAGTGTTGTTGCTGGTTGCCCTTTCGTGTACCACGACATCTAAAAAACAACAGGAAAAGGATTTTGTACGGATTGAAAACGGTCATTTTCTTCGTAATGGCAAACCTTATTATTATGTAGGAACCAATTTCTGGTATGGAGCTATTCTAGGCTCGGAAGGTGAAGGTGGAAACCGTGAACGCTTGTGTCGTGAACTGGACTCGCTGAAAAGTATAGGTATTGATAATTTACGTATTTTGGTTGGCTCCGATGGAGAAAGAGGAGTCGCAGCCAAAGTAGAGCCGACACTTCAGGTAGCTCCGGGAGTTTATAATGATACAATATTTGCAGGGCTGGACTATTTGCTTGCAGAAATGTCGAAACGTGATATGCTGGCAGTACTTTATCTGAATAACTCTTGGGAATGGAGTGGGGGATATGGTCAGTATCTTCAATGGGCAGGATATGGTAAAGCCCCTGCGCCGGCTGTCGATGGATATGTGGCTTACATGAACTTTGCCGGACAGTTTGTTTGTTCGGATAGCGCGCAAGCTCTCTATGCTAATTATGTAAAAGATGTAATTACTCGTACAAACCGTTATACCAAGGTGCGCTATATAGACGATCCGACCATTATGTCGTGGCAGATAGGTAATGAGCCTCGTGCATTTTTGCCTGCAAATAAAGAATGTTTTGCCAACTGGATGAGTAAGGCTGCTGCTTTGATAAAATCGCTTGACACAAATCATCTGGTGTCTACTGGCAGTGAAGGTAAATGGGGCTGTGAGATGGATATGGATTTGTTTGAAAAAATTCATGCTGATCCCAATGTAGATTACCTGAATATTCATATCTGGCCTTATAACTGGGGATGGGCTCCGAAAGACAGCTTGCAGGAAAATTTGGAGAAGGCTAAGCGGAATTCAAAAGCTTATATCGACGAACATCTTGCAATCGCCAAGAAATATCAGAAGCCTCTGGTAATGGAAGAATTCGGATATCCTCGGGATGGATTCCGTTTCGACAAGTCTTCTCCGGTAACGGCACGTGATGCCTACTACAAATATATATTCGGTCTGGTAACGGAACATGCTGCTTCTCATTCATTGTTTGCAGGTTGTAATTTCTGGGGATGGGGCGGTCTGGCCAATCCTTCCGCTGAGCATGAATACTGGAAGCCGGGAGATGATTATACGGGCGATCCGGCTCAGGAACAGCAAGGGCTAAATTCGGTCTTTGCTTCGGATAGTAGTACCATTGCTTTAATAAAGCAAGCCAACCAGGAGTTGAATGAAACGAAATGATTTGGTCGCAAATTGAAATTAGATTCAGATAATTTATGAGTTGCCCGTCGTGGATTAAACTATTATCGGTGACGGGCCTCATTAAAAAATAATATACAGTTGTCACAATGAGTAAAGAGGCTATAATGTTTCTGAAAGAATTAGGCTTGTGATGATATACCTGTATGATGTCTTAGTTCCCATTAGTTATTCGTATGAAAGCTGCTTTGTCAAAGGAATTGGTGTCGGATAGCATATTCTTTATTTGTGAGAGGAATTTTTATTCTAAAATATTACCTATGTTTGGTTGACTTTTGGGAAGTAATTGTACATAAAAATATTTGTTTAACCAAAAGAGTATATGGTGGGCATTCAACCTGTGTAAAACAATTTTTCAGAAGATATTATAATGTAAATGATTAATTAAGATTATATCGGATTTATGTATTAATCCTATCTAAATTTGTAATGGTTAATAGCTCTTAAGTATGGAAAAACTGTACGAGATATTGTTGTGAGGAATACTACACAATAGGATTTATACAGATAGCAAGAGGAAAAATGTTTTAATGGCGTGTAGTCCAAATCTGTTTCTATTGTAAAATATTTGCAGTATAAGTTATGGATAAAATAGTATTATTAACTGTTTTATTTAATTTCTATTTTTGTAGCTGTAGATAGATCTTTATATGTGTGATTTTAAATCTGGTATTATGTAAGAGGAAATATGTTTGTTAACTTTTGTCGAAATCTAATTGATAAGAATTTATTAATCATAGAAAAATAGTTATGGATAAAAATGTAAGGAAATGCGTGCTGATAGCTGGTGCATTTGCTGCCCTTTCAGTGGGGAATGTACAGCAGGTGTGGGCTTCTGGAGCAAATGCGTCAGAAGTTATGCAACAGGCTAAAAAGCAAATTAAAGGAAAGGTAGTTGATGCTACTGGTGAAACTGTTATTGGTGCTAATGTCCTTGAAAAAGGTACAACAAACGGAGTCATAACCGATTTTGATGGAAACTTTGTCTTAAATGTGTCTCCTGGAGCAACACTTGAAATTTCTTATATCGGCTATGTAACACAAACTATAAAAATAACCAACCAGACCTCTTTGAATATTGTGCTGAAAGAAGATTCAGAAACGTTGGATGAAGTTGTGGTGGTAGGCTATGGTACAATGAAAAAAAGTGATCTTTCCGGAGCTTCTGTTTCCGTGGGAGAGGATGCGATTAAAGGTTCTGTAATCACAAATTTGGACCAGTCTTTGCAAGGTCGTGCGGCTGGTGTGTCGGCTGTAACAACATCTGGAGCTCCAGGTTCTTCTTCTTCAATTCGTGTACGTGGACAAGCCACAATTAATTCGAATGCGGAACCTTTGTATGTAATCGATGGTGTGATTGTACAAGGAGGTGGTTCGTCGGGTGCAGACTTTGGATTGGGTGATGCATTGGGTAATGGATCTGTTTCTACTATTTCTCCTCTGTCTACCATCAATCCCTCGGATATTGTTTCAATGGAAATTTTGAAGGATGCTTCGGCAACAGCTATTTATGGTGCCCAAGGTGCGAACGGAGTTGTCTTGATTACAACGAAACGAGGAAAGGCTGGTGAGGCTAAGTTTACTTATGACGGTATGTTGGCTGTACAGCGTCAGACAAAGCGTCTGGACATGATGAACTTGCGTGAGTTTGCCAGCTTTTATAATGACTTCGTCGATACGGGTGAACTGGAAAAGAGCTCTACTTATGCCGATCCTTCTTTGTTGGGGGTTGGTACAAACTGGCAGGATGCCGTATTCCGTACAGCATTGCAGCATCAGCATCAGATTTCAGCACAAGGAGGTACTGATAAAGTGAAATATTATGTTTCGGGATCTTATATGGATCAGGATGGTACATTGATAGGTTCCAGCTTTAACCGTTATTCGTTCCGTACGAATCTGGATGCACAACTGAAATCGTGGTTAAAGATTGGACTGAATGCCACTTATTCTTCTACCAAAGATGATTTGAAGTTGGCCGATAGTGACCAAGGTATCATCAGTTATTCATTACAGACAGTACCGGATATTCCTATTTATGATATCGATGGTAACTATTCATCTATTGTACGTGAAGGATATACTAGTCCGAACCCGATTGCAATGGCTATGATGGATCAGATTCTGTTGTACCGCCAGAAATTGACAGGTAGTATTTTTGCAGACGTAACTTTGATGAAGAATCTAACCTGGCATACAGAATTTGGTTATGATATCAGTTACAACAAAGGTGAGCGTTATCAGCCGAAAGTAGATTTAGGAAACTGGAAGCGTGATAGCAACTCTAGCTCTATACAAAAAAATAATAGTACATTTTGGCAATTGAAAAACTATGTAACTTATAATGGTCAGATTGACAAACATAGCTTCACTGCAATGTTGGGACAAGAATGCTGGGAGTCTAATTATGATTATACTTCGGTTGCCAATACTAATTTGCCTTCTGATATAGTTCATAATCCTGCATTGGGTACAGGTACTCCGTCTATTAATGCTGGATTTGGTAGTTCGGCGATGGCTTCTTTCTTTACTCGTCTGACGTACAACTATGCAGATAGATATTTGGCTACCTATACTTATCGCTACGATGGTTCATCGAATTTCGGGCCTGATAATCGTTGGGCTGGTTTCCATGCCGTAGCTGGTTCTTGGCGTTTCTCTAATGAGAAATTCTTCGAGCCTTTAACCAATGTGATTAGTAATGGTAAACTGCGTCTTGGATGGGGACAAACTGGTAATTCGAATATTGGCGGATACCGATGGGGAGCAAGTATGTCGAGAATGCCGACCGGCTTGGGATTAGGTTATCGCCAGTCTAATATTGCAAATCTGGGAGTCAAATGGGAAACTCAGGAACAAGTCAATGTGGGTATTGATTTAGGCTTTTTCCACGAAAGAGTAAATCTGGTTGTCGACTGGTATAAAAAGGTCTCTAAAGATATGTTGATGTCTTTGCAACTTCCTTCTTATATGGGTACGTCGGGAAATGCTTCTTCTGCTTTGGCTGCGCCGATGGGAAACTATGGTGACATCGAAAATAAAGGTTGGGAAATCTCTTTGAATACTCATCCGCTTGTTGGAGCTTTTGAATGGGATTCAGATTTTCAGATTTCATTTAATAGAAATAAATTGCGTGCACTCGATGGTACGGCCAATGCTCAGATTGTAGGATATGGTCAGTGGAGTGATGTTGTAAGTGTGACTAATGTAGGCGAATCTCTATATAATTTCTATGGTTATGTATGTGATGGTGTATACGAAGATCTAGAAGATTTGCAGACATCGGCCAAACCCGTCAAATATCCGTCTAATGGTGTGTTCAACAGAACCAATACAGTTTGGGTAGGTGATATTAAATATAAGGATTTGAATGGCGATGGAGTTATTGATGAAAATGATAGAACCAATATAGGTTCTCCGCTGCCTAAGTTTACTTTTGGATGGACCAATACATTTAGATACAAGAATTTTGATTTGTCTTTGTTTATCAATGGCTCGTATGGCAATAAGGTCTACAATTATCTTGGAATGAAATTAACTCACATGAATTCACCTTGGAGTAATCAGTTGAATACGGTTTTAGATCGTGCCCAGATTGTTCCGATAGATCCGAATAAAGATTATTCTGCGGGAGTTGTTGTTAATGGTGTGACAATATACAATTGGTATGATGATATTACCAATGTACGTGTTGCAAATGCTGGTACAACTATCCCTCGTGCCTCCATACAAGACCCTAATGATAACGACCGTATTAGTGATCGTTATGTAGAAGATGGTTCATATATCCGTTTGAAGAATATTACTTTGGGATACACTTTCCCTGGAAAGATGATAAAGAAATGGGGATTGGATAATCTTCGCATATATGCAAATATCCAAAACTTGTTGACAATTACAGGTTATGATGGTTATGATCCGGAAATTGGAGCCAGCACTGCAAGTGCAAATGTTTATGGTTTGGATAATGGTCGTTATCCTTCTCCTACTGTTTATTCTTTCGGATTGAATGTTTCTTTCTAAAAAAACGATGGTTATGAAATTGAATAATATAAAATATTGGGCTTTAGCAGCCGTCTTAGGTATCAATTTATCTGCTTGTGATGATTTCTTGGATCGTCCGGCAGAAGATTCATACAATGTCGATAACTTTTATCAGAATGATGAACAATGCTTTCAAGGTGTGAATCCTCTGTATAACTCTCCCTGGTTTGATTTTCAGCGCGGTTTCTTTAAAGTAGGTGAAGTACTGGCTGGTAATTACTATTGGGGCTCTTCTCCATACTTGACCTTTACTGTGAATGGTACGGATGAAGATTTGATAAATATGTCTTATTCTTTGTGGTCGGTAAATGCGTATGCAAATACAATTCGTGAAAGACTTCTGTCTGCTACAGTTTCAGATCAGACAAAAAATACGTGCATAGGTGAATGTCTGGTATGGAAGGCTATGGCTTACTTTTATCTGGTACGTACTTTCGGAGCAGTGCCTATCGTTCACAGTAACTCTTCGGATATAGCGGAAGGCAACTACAATGAAAAGTATAAAGTGCAAATTCCCGATGTATATGAATATATAATAATGACATTGGAAGAAGCAATTCGTTTACTTCCCGAATCAAATTCGGAAGGTCGTATCGACCAGTATACTGCTAAAGGTTTGCTGGCTAAGGTTTATCTTACTAAGTCGGGCTATGGAATGAGCGGATCGAGAAATGAAGATGACTTGCGTCAGGCTGCGGCTTATGCGAAAGATGTTATTGATAATTCAGGCAGACACTTGTTGGAGAACTATTCAGATGTATTCCGTCTGGCAAACAATTTCAATGAAGAGTGTCTGTTATCATGGCACTGGTCGGCTTCTTCTGATGCTTGGACTTGTCAGAATGCCTTACAATCGGATTTGGCGATAACTGGTTTCGATGAATTTGGTGACTGTTGGGGAGGATATAACGGACCGTCTGTCGATTTGCAAGATGCTTTTGGTGAGAATGCCTTAAGTCCCACACGTTATAATGGCGATGCACGTCGTAAAGCAACTATGATGATGTGTGGTGATGTTTATGAATATTTCTGGCAGGATAAAGGTGGTTTCAATTATATCAATTTCATTTATGATACAGATAATTTAGGTGGTCCGGGTACTTATCAAAGTGCGACAGGTGCAAATGAGGTAAAACAGTTGTATGGTAATGCCAATGATCATTTGACGGCAACTGGGGTATCTGCTTCAAGTCAGCACAGTCAGTTGAGTACTCATTTGTTACGTTTATCTGATGTCTATTTGATCTATGCAGAAGCTATGATAGGTAATAATGGGTCAACTACTGATGCCTCTGCAATCGATGCCTTTTATCAGGTACGTCATAGAGCTATCAGTACCTACGAACGTCCTTCTGTAATTACGTGGGAAGATGTATGGAAAGAACGTCGTTTGGAGTTAGCTTGTGAGGGAGATCGCTGGTATGACTATGTTCGTTTGTCTTATTATGATCCACAAAGAGCAATAGATGAATTGACAAATCAGCGCCGTGATGTTTACTATGGTTTGGATGATTTATATAAAACGTATTATCAGACTGGTACTTTTACCGTAAATCCGGAAGAACATCGGTATAATCCTACTGCAGTCAAACCAAATGTGACTATTTCAAGCTTTACATTGCCGTTCCCGACAGAAGATGTTGTCTTTAATCCTCATTTGATGGAAGACCCGATTCATGTAGATGTTCGAAGTGAGTATAGTTATTAATAAAAATAGAAGTAAGATGAAAGCAATAATAAGATATATAAAAGGTTTAGTTATAATTGGAGCTATTATCTCTGGAATGGTAGTAACTTCATGTGAAGATGAACCAGATAAATATGAAATATCAGATGGACTTCCTACTGTGAAATACATACGTATGACAGATCCGGAGGTAGCCGATTCATTGATAACAGGAGCTTATATGGCAAATACGATTTGCTTGGTTGGAGAAAATCTGAGAAGTGTTTATGAACTTTATTTCAACGATCAGAAAGCGATTCTGAATACAAGTTTGATTACGGACAATACTTTGATTGTGGATATTCCTTCTACAATACCGAGTGTGGTTACCAATAAGATTTATTTGACTAATAAGAATCATGAAACCGTAACCTATGATTTCAATGTATTGGTTCCGGCACCGGAAATAACTTCTATGTCGAACGAATATGCTCAACCGGGTACGGTTGCTACAATTTATGGAGATTATTTTATCGATGACCCGAATGTTCCGTTATCGATAGAAATAGGGAATGTTCCAGTTACAGAGATAACTGACCTGACGAGAAATGCTGTAAGCTTCGTTATACCCGATGGGGCTGAAATGGGATACATTAATGTGGAATCTATTTATGGAACCGGACAGTCTACTTTCCGTTATATGGAGCGTGATGGTATTTTGTTCGACTTTGATGATGATGGCGATGATGCTATAGCAAAAGATAATGGTTGGCATGCAGCAACGATTGGCACATTGGACAAGGTTGCTTCATTGGATGGTAATTATTTGATTTTCCAGGGCGATCTGGATAACGGTGCTTGGAATGATACTGACTTTGCTTTTGAATATTGGCCTTATGGAGATGAGGCTACTCCTTATCTGAATACATTGGTCGATTTTGAAGACTTGAGTAATTTGCAATTGAAGTTTGAAGTAAATGTACCCGATGCTTGGAGCGCATGTGCTATGCAGGTATTGCTCACAACAAATAACGAGGTAAGCGGAAACAATATGAACAATACCTTCTTTCAAGGTGATACTTTCCCGCGTGCTTTGTGGATTCCATGGCAGTCTACAGGAAGTTATACTACTACCGGATGGACAACGGTAACGATTCCTTTATCAGATTTCCGTTACGGTGCTTCTGGTATTTCAATTTCTCCGTTGTCGGCAACAGACATTACTGGTTTGACTTTATTTGTATGGAACGGAGGAGTAACTGGAACAGCTTGTTCTCCAACTATCTGTATCGATAATATCCGAGTTGTTCCTATTTATTAATCAAAAAATGAATTACAATGAAAACAAATAAATTGTCGGTGCTTTGCTTGGCAGGAGCACTTTTATTGACAGGCGTTTCTTTTACTTCATGCCTGAAAGGTGATGAAGTAGATACTAACCAGTATATAGGAGGAATAAGTCTAAATGTTTTCGGTCCGTCTCCTGTTGCACGTGGCGGCGAATTGAGATTCTTGGGAAGTGGTATGAACCAGGTGACGGCTGTCGTTCTTCCTGGGTGTGCCGATATTACAGATATTAAGGTAATCAGTGATACGGAAATCCGTATCACTGTTCCTCAGGAAGCGCAACCGGGACTGGTTACTTTAAGAACTCCTAATGGAGATATCACAACAAAAACAGAGTTGACCTTTACGGAGCCTATTTCGATAGACAGCTTCACCCCGTCGGCTGTATTGCCGGGAGATGAGTTGACAATCGAAGGAGAGTATCTGAATCTGATTCATGAAGTCATTTTTGCAGATGAGGTGGTCGTATCGGAAGACAATTTTATTACGCATGAACGTAATACAATACAGCTGGTTGTCCCTCAAGAAGCTCAAACCGGACAGATTATTTTGTCTGATGGTGAAGAACTGCCTAATTTAATTTATTCAGAAGATGAATTAGTAGTGACCCTGCCATCTGTAGAGAATGTTGTGAATAAGGAGAATGCTAAGCCGGGTGACTTGGTTGAGATATCAGGACAACATCTTGATTTAGTTCGTCAGGTGATAATGCCCGATGGAACGGAAGTCGAATTTACGTTGAATAATTCAACCGAAATAACGTTTACTTTACCAGAAAATACCTCCGATGGGGATATTGTTGTTGTGCCTGCTTCAGGAGTAGAAGTTGTTGTTGCTCATGTAAGCATGGCTGTACCGACAGATGTTGCTGCTGCTCCTGCTTCGGGTCTTCGGGGAGGAGATGAAATTGTCCTGACTGGTACTAATCTGGATGTTGTTACTGATTTGTCTTTCCCCGGAGTTGATGAAGCGATTGTACCGACAGCCCAGTCGGAACATGAACTGAAAGTTGTTATGCCTGAAAAAGCCCAAAGTGGTAATCTTATATTGAATACGAAGAGTGGCAAACAGGTTAGTGTAACAATTGAAACATTGAAACCGCAGGTAGAGAGCTATACTCCTTCCTCTGTTCCGGCAGGCGAAAGTTTACAGATAAATGGTCAGAATCTAGATTTGGTTACTTCAGTAACATTCAACGGCGGACAGACAGTAGAGATTACTTCTTCTTCGGCACAACACCTGTCTGTAGTTGTTCCAATGCAGGCTGAAACGGGTAATATTGTGTTGAATATGCATAATGGAGAGCAGGTAGAAGCTCCTTCACTTTCCATCTCGAAACCTCAGTGCTGTTATCTTGTAAATGTCCCAGATAAAGTTGAAGCAGGAGCCTTGTTGGAATTGGATGTTGCCAACGGAGATAAGCTGGAACGAGTTATGATAGCAGGAAATCAAGTTCAATTTATCTTACGCGATACGAAGTTATTGATCTCTTTGCCTGCCGATGTCGTTGGTTCCGTAAATCTGGAACTGATTTCTTCGAATGGTACAATTTCTTATCCGCTTGAAATTACAGGCTCTATGGGGACACTTATTTTTGAAGGTCCGCTAGATACAGGTTCATGGTCTAGTTATGCACAGATACCATCTGCTTCATTCGCAGCGGCTCAGGTAGGACAGGTGATTACCGTAGTCGTTTCCAATTTGCAATCTGGAGCACAAGGATCATTTAAGAATGGTAGTACTTGGGGAGCTATTGCTCCGGGCATGGAGTATTTTACTATTGATGGAAATTTTTCATTGACGATTACTCAGGATGTCTTGACTCAGTTGCAGGCAGGAGGTTTAATTGTTAGCGGACAGAATTATACAATCGAATCAGTTTATATTAAATAATAAGTTATAAAAGTATGAATAAAGTCTATATATATTTGTTGCTAATAGCAGCATTGTTCACTACGCTTTCCTGTTCTACAGAGGTAGAGCATGAAATAGCGCAGGTCGCATCTCCGACACTGGTTTCTTCTACTCCTGCATCTGGTGCTACTGGAATAAAGGCGGGAAATGTGACAATTAATCTGACTTACGATAAGAACGTTTTTTTTGCATCGCAGAAAAAAGATTTATTGTCGATTTCCAATGATGGAAGCATCGTGAGTGCTGACGTGATTGGTTCGAGCCCTACATTGGTCGTTGTCGTAAATTGTCCTTCTCGCAATACAACTTATACATTTTCTGTTCCGGAAGGATTAGTCACTGGTCCTAATTCAATGCCGGCTCCTGCCGTTGAAATTAGCTTTACCACTTTGGGATTAGACGCTGGACCTGTTAATACGTTGACAGCCGAAGCTCAGAACGTATATAACTTCTTGCAGGAAACTTACGAACAGAAAACAATCTCAGGTATAATGGCCAATGTGGCATGGAATACGGAAGAGGCGGAACGAGTGTATAGTTGGACAGGAAAATATCCGGCACTGAATTGCTTTGATTACATTCATCTGAATGCTTCGGCGGCAGGTAGTTGGATTGACTATGGAGATATTACTCCAGTCAGAAACTGGTGGAATGATGGTGGATTGGTTGCCGCCATGTGGCACTGGAATGTTCCTGTATCCGAAGGGAGCAGTGATGTCGCTTTTTATAAAGATCAGACTTCTTTTGATATAGATAACGCTTTTACCGAAGGAACATGGGAATATCAGACGATAAACAATGATTTGGCAAAAGTTGCCGGTTATCTTAAATTACTGAAAGATGCCGGTATTCCAGTCATCTGGCGTCCGCTTCATGAAGCTGCCGGTGGATGGTTCTGGTGGGGTAAGGATGCTGAAAGCTTTAAGAAGCTGTGGATTCAGATGTTTGATTATTTCAAGGCTCAGGGCTTGGATAACCTGATATGGGTATGGACAACTGAAACGGGTGATACAGATTGGTATCCGGGTGATCAGTATGTTGATATTATTGGTCGGGACCTGTATGGAAACGATGCTGCAGATTGTGCTTCTCAATATCAGATGACGGTATCGGAGCATGGAAATAAGATGGTGACATTGAGCGAATGCGGAGCTAATATTGATGCTAATGCAGAGTTGGGCTTACTTTCAGAACAGTGGAGTGCAGGAGCCCGCTGGTTGTGGTTTATGCCATGGTATGATGGAGAAGGTGCTTCCCTGTCGCATGCAGATCAGGAATGGTGGCTGGATGCTATGTCACAATCGTATGTAATCTCTCGTGACCAACTTCCGTCTTTTAAATGAGATTGATTTCATATATTGAATATAAGGAGTGGCTATACTGAAAACATAGTCACTCCTTCTTTTATTTCGGTAATTACAGAATTTTTTAAAAAGAAAAAACGTATACATTTATGCTAAAATTGTATCATTCCGTGGTATAAAATTTCTCTATCTTTGCTGATGTTAAATAGTAAAACTAATTATTATGAAAATCTCGAAAGCTGTTATTTCAACTATGATTATCGGTACTTGTCTGACTGCTTGCGGCACGCGACAGGCAAAGCAATCAGAAATAGATAAAACGCCTGAAGCATATTCCATGCTGGAAGTTCTGAAGAAAATTCCTCAACATAAACAATTCATGTTCGGTCATCACGATGATCCTGTATACGGAATCGGATGGGATGGGGATGAAAATAGAAGCGATGTAAAAAGTGTCTGCGGAGATTATCCGGCTATGATGTCTTTCGATCTGGGAAGAATGGAAATATACGGTGACAAGACTTTGGATAATGTTTCGGTCGACCGTATCCGGAAGGAAGTCATTGCACAGTATGAGCGGGGAGGAATGTCGTCATTCAGTTGGCATGTAGATAATCCTGTAACAGGAAAGGATGCATGGGACGTCAGTGATTCTACCGTAGTGAAGTCCATTTTACCCGGTGGAGTCAATCACGATAAGTTTATCGGTTGGTTGGATAAGATTGCCGATTACTTGAATTCTATACAGACTCCGGAAGGAGTAAAGGTTCCGGTACTGTTCCGCCCGTGGCATGAACATACAGGCAGCTGGTTTTGGTGGGGAAAAAACTTGTGCTCTGCTGAAGATTATAAGGCACTATGGAAGATGACATACGACCGTATGCAGGAAAAAGGAGCTACTCAGCTTTTGTATGCTTACTCTCCGGGTACAGAGCCTCAGGATTCTACTGAATATCTGGAACGTTATCCGGGCGACAGTATTATTGATTTGATAGGTGTAGATGCTTATCAGTTTGATAGAGATGCCTATGTAAAGAGTTTGGATAATGCACTTGCCATTATATCCCAAGTGAGCAAAGCCCATCAGAAAGCGATGGCTGTAACCGAAACGGGTTACGAAACCATTCCCGATTCTGTTTGGTGGACCCAGACGCTGATGCCGGTGATAGAAAAATATCCGATCAGCTATGTGTTGGTATGGAGAAATGCCCGTGAGAAGAAGAACCATTTTTACGCTCCTTATCCGGGACAAGTCTCAGCTGACGACTTTGTAAAATTCTATGATGACCCGCGTACATTGTTTGCCGGAGATATGAAAAATGTAAAATAATTGATAGATATAAAATTTATAGCAATGAATGCCTTTGAAGAAAAAGTAAAGAGATTGTTCAATCAGTACGAAGAACTGATTACCCGTAAGAACGAACCTGTAGAACATACGAATGGTGTGTATACTCGTTATAAATATCCGGTGCTTACGGCTGCCCATACACCTGTATTCTGGCGCTATGATCTGGATGAGAAAACAAATCCGTATTTGATGGAACGTATCGGAATGAATGCTACGATGAACTCGGGTGCCATCAAATGGAACGGAAAGTATTTGTTGGTTGTGCGTGTGGAAGGTGCCGACCGTAAGTCTTTCTTTGCCGTAGCCGAAAGCCCGAATGGAGTCGATAATTTCCGCTTTTGGGATTATCCTATCACCATGCCTGACGACGTGATACCGGCTACAAACATTTACGATATGCGTCTCACTGCCCATGAAGACGGCTGGATTTATGGTATTTTCTGTGCCGAACGTCACGACGACAATGCGCCTGCCGGAGATTTGTCCTCAGCAACTGCGACGGCTGCAATTGCCCGTACAAAAGATTTAAAGACATGGGAGCGCCTGCCGGACTTGAAGTCGAAGAGCCAGCAGCGTAATGTTGTGCTTCATCCGGAGTTTGTCGACGGCAAGTATGCCTTTTATACTCGTCCGCAGGATGGATTTATCGATGCCGGAAGCGGCGGCGGCATTGGCTGGGCGCTGGTAGACGATATTACTCATGCGGAAATTAAGGAAGAAAAAATTATCGATTGCCGTTATTATCATACCATCAAGGAAGTAAAGAACGGTGAGGGTCCTCATCCTATCAAGACACCGAAAGGATGGTTGCACCTGGCTCATGGTGTACGTGGCTGCGCTGCCGGTCTTCGTTATGTGCTGTATATGTATATGACTTCACTGGAAGACCCCAGCAAGCTGATTGCCTCTCCGGGTGGTTACTTCATGGCTCCCGAAGGAGAAGAGCGTATCGGCGATGTCTCGAATGTCTTGTTCACCAATGGCTGGATTGCCGACGAGGATGGAACGGTGTACATTTATTATGCTTCTTCCGATACCCGTATGCATGTGGCAGTTTCTACGGTCGACAAGCTGGTGGATTATTGCATGAATACTCCGCAGGATGGTCTGACCACGACAGCTTCAGTAGAAACATTGAAAAAGTTAATTGATAAGAACATGAAATTGATGAAATAAAAAAGAAGGTAAGTACTGCTATGATAAAACTCACGGAAAAGATAGGTTATGGCTTTGGAGATATGGCTTCTTCCATGTTCTGGAAGTTGTTCGGAGCCTATTTGATGATATTTTATACGGATGTGTTCGGATTGCCTGCCGCCATGGTGGGAACAATGTTCCTGGTTACTCGTATATGGGATTCTGTATTCGATCCAATTGTCGGGGCCGGCTGTTGCATCTGGCGTGCCATACGCCATGCCCCGACTTCCAGCCGATGGGGAAAGTTCCGTCCGTATTTGTTGTATCTGGCTGTTCCGTTTGCACTCATAGGAGTACTTACTTTCTATACACCTCCCTTTGGCGATATGGGGAAACTGGTGTATGCCTATATTACCTATTCGCTGATGATGATGGTGTATTCGGCTATTAATGTGCCCTATGCTTCGTTGCTGGGAGTCATGAGTCCCGATCCGGCCGAACGAAACACGCTTTCCACATACCGTATGATGTTTGCTTATCTCGGAAGCTTTATCGCGTTGCTGCTTTTTATGCCGATGGTAAATGCTTTCAGCGGACATAGTAAGGAGTTGGGCGACCAGCAGTTCGGATGGGTTATGGCTGTGGTTGTAATAGCCCTTATGTGTGCCTTGTTGTTCTTCGGATGCTTTGCCTGGACAAGAGAACGGGTAAAGCCTATCAACGACAAGAAAACTTCTTTGAAAGACGATATAAAGGACTTGTTCCACAATAAGCCTTGGTGGATACTGTTCGGTGCCGGAGTTTCCACTTTGGTATTCAATTCCATTCGTGACGGAGCTGCGGTATATTATTTCAAATACTTTGTGATAGAAGATGAATACCGTACCATCTCGCTGATGGGGGTATCGTTTGTACTGAGTGGACTGTATCTTTCCATCGGACAGATAGCCAATATCGTAGGGGTTATTCTGGCAGCTCCTATGAGCAACAAGATTGGAAAGAAGAAAACATTCGCTCTCTCCATGCTGGTGGCTTCTGTCTTGAGTGTCATCTTCTTCTGGTTCGACAAAGACGATGTGATGTTGATTTTCATATTCCAGTGTCTGATTAGTATTTGTGCGGGCAGTATTTTTCCTTTGCTTTGGTCTATGTATGCTGATTGTGCCGACTTCTCGGAATTGAAAACGGGTAACCGTGCCACGGGATTGATCTTCAGTGCCTCGTCGATGAGCCAGAAATTCGGGTGGGCGATTGGTACGGCTGTGACCGGATGGCTGTTGTCTTTCTTTGGATTTCAGGCCAATGCGGTACAAAGTGCCGAAACCATCAACGGCATTAAGATGTTTCTGAGTATCCTTCCTGCAATAGCAGCATTTATTTCGGTTGTCTTTATCGGTTTCTATCCGCTGGGTGAACAAAAGATGAAAGGCATCATGGAACAGTTGAACTTAAAACGAAAATCGAAAAAAGATGTGCAATGAAAAAATAAGCCAGTTGTGTACTGAAGTAAAGGCAGAGCTGGAAAATAATATTCTTCCGTTTTGGATGACAAAGATGGTCGATCGCGAACATGGAGGCTTCTATGGTCGCATTACGGGAAACGATGTCTTGGAAGCATCGGCTTCGAAGGGAGCGATTCTGAACGCCCGTATCTTGTGGACTTTCTCGGCTGCTTACCGCTTGTTGCGGAAAGATGAGTATCTGGAAACGGCTACACGTGCCAAACGTTATCTGATTGACCATTTCTACGATACGGAGTTTGGCGGTATTTACTGGGAACTGGATTGCGAAGGGAAGCCGCTCGATACGAAAAAACAAATCTATGCCATTGGCTTTGCAATCTACGGATTGAGTGAATATACCCGTGCTACAGACGATGCAGAAGCATTGGATTATGCTAAACGTTTGTTTGAAGTGATTGAAAAGTATAGCTTCGATGCGGAAAAGAATGGCTATCTGGAAGCGCTTACCCGCGACTGGCATCCGATAGAGGACATGCGTCTGAGTGATAAAGACGAGAATGAAAAGAAAACCATGAATACGCATTTGCATATTCTGGAGCCTTATACTAATTTGTATCGGGTGTGGAAAGATGAACGCCTGAAGAAGCAGATCCGTAATTTGGTCAACGTCTTTCTAGATAAGATACTGGATGCAAACACTTATCACCTGAATTTGTTTTTTGAAGACGACTGGACCAATAAGTATCAGATTGTATCGTACGGGCATGATATTGAGGCCTCGTGGTTGATTCACGAAGCAGCTTTGGTCTTAGGAGAGGATGATTTGCTCAAAAAGGTTGAGCCGGTTATTGTTAAGATAGCAGCTGCGGCCGATGAAGGATTGAATCCGGATGGCAGCATGATTTATGAAAACTTTGTAAGTAAAGGAAAGATCGATCGTGAACTGCACTGGTGGGTACAAGCCGAGAACGTAGTCGGACACGTGAATCTCTATCAGTATTTTGCCGATCAGTCGGCATTGGAGAAAGCGTTGCGGTGCTGGAATTTTATCAAGAGCCATTTAGTTGACAGAGAGCACGGAGAATGGCACTGGAGTTTGTATGCCGATGGTACGGTCAATACCAAAGACGATAAGGCTGGTTTCTGGAAATGTCCTTATCATAACGGGCGTATGTGCATGGAAGTGCTGGAGCGTTTTTCTTGAAAGCCGCAGCAGACTATTCCCGTAAAGACAGAAATATAGGCTCATCACGACGGGGATTGAATTGGTCTTTAGAGTGATGAGCTTTTTTCTTTATTAGAGAGTTTATAATCTTAGTGAAAATATTATGAAAAAACGATTATCTGTCTTATTACTTATACAGTTCATAGCCTGTCTGTCTGTCAGTGCGCAACAGGCAAGAGAGGCCATATTGTTGAACAACGGGTGGAAATTTGCTTATGGCCATGCGGGCGACATGAAGAAGGATTTTACTCATGGTACGGAGTATTTCACCTATTTTGCGAAAGCTAAATCTTTTAATCAGAATCAGGGACCTAGTTCCGAACAGTTTAATGACAGCACATGGCAGACAGTCTGTTTGCCGCACGACTGGGTGGTAGATCTTCCTTATTCGAGGGAAGCGAGTCATAGTCATGGATACAAGACTGTCGGATGGAAATATCCGGAAACCAGTGTCGGATGGTATCGGCGTAAGTTTTATATACCAGAAGAGGATTTAGGAAAGCACGTCAGTGTACGGTTCGACGGCATTTTCCGTGATGCGCAGGTCTTTTGCAACGGTTTTTATTTAGGTCACGAGCCGAGTGGATACGCCACTCAGGTGTACGATTTGACAGAATACTTGAATTATGGTGGTGAAAACTTGCTGACCGTCCGTGTGGATGCTAGTACAGAGGAAGGATGGTTCTACGAAGGAGCGGGCATTTATCGGAATGTATGGCTGGATAAGATGTCGCAGGTACATGTCGTTCCTTTCGGCACATTTGTTGCAACGCATATTGATTCTTCTTATAAGACAGCCGATGTGAATATAGAGATTCGCTTGGCAAACAAAGGGCTGGAGGCAGCAGATTGTAAAGTGGTCAGCCGTATTCTCGATGAAACAGGAAAGGAAGTCGTTCGCACGCAGGAATCAAGCGTGACTTTAGCTCCCAAGGAGGAAGAAATGAAGTTATTGCAGTCGGCGGCGATGGACAATATTCATCTATGGAATTTGGAACATCCTTATTTGTATACCTTATATACAGATGTATATGTCGGCGAGAAACTGGTCGATACGTATACGACGAATTTTGGAATCCGTAACATTGAGTTCAATCCGCAGAAAGGGTTTTTGTTGAACGGATCTCCCGTCAAGTTGAAAGGTACCAACTTGCATCAGGATCATGCGGGAGTGGGAACCGCCATTCCCGACAGATTGTGGAAATACCGGATCGAAAAAATGAAATCGATGGGCAGCAATGCGATACGTACTTCACATAATCCCGTATCGCCTGCCATGCTCGATTTGTGCGACCGTATGGGAATGCTGGTCATCGAAGAGAATCGTTTGATGGGAATTAATAAGGAGCATGTCGAGCTGCTGGAACGCATGATTAAGCGCGACCGCAATCATCCGTGTATCATTTTGTGGAGTATCGGAAACGAAGAGTGGGCACTCGAAGGAAACGAACGCGGATTGCGTATTACTCAGTCGATGAGTGAATATGTACATCAGTTGGATTCTACTCGTTTGACTACACAAGGTACTGCCGGTGGACGGGTTTCTCTTTTCGGAGTCGATGTGAAAGGGTATAATTATCTTCGCCAGAATCCAATCGATGAATATCATCGCGAACACCCCGACTGGTATGCTCCGGTAGGTTCGGAAGAAACATCGGGATGCGGAACGCGTAGCGTTTATTACACCGATTCGTTGCGTGGCTGGATGGCTCCGATTAATCGTACGGCTGGTGATGACAATCGTATTGTCAATGCCATGGTACGTGGCTGGCAGTTCTACCATGAACGTCCTTGGCTGGCCGGACTGTTTTACTGGACGGGACTGGATTACAGGGGAGAACCGAACCCAATGCTTTATCCGGCAACCGGCTCGCAGTTTGGTATATTCGATTATTGTGGTTTCCCGAAAGATGAGGCTTTCTATCTGAAATCGTGGTGGACTGACGAACCGGTGCTGCATTTGTCTCCGCACTGGAACTTGGCAGGTCACGAAGGAGATAGCATCAGGGTTTGGGCGTATAGTAATTGTGATGAGGTAGAGCTGTTTGTTAACGGAAAGAAGCTGGGGCGGAAGCCGATGCCTGCCGATGGTTATATTGAGTGGAAGACGGTTTACCGTCCGGGAAACTTAGTGGCTAAAGGATACAAAGGCGGAAAGAAAGTCATGGAAGAGAAAGTTGAAACAACAGACAAGGCTGACCGCATTTCCGTAGAGCCCTATAATACGAGCTTTAAAGCCGATGGTCAGGATATTGCAATCGTAGATCTGACGTTGAAAGATAAGAAAAATCGTGAAGTTCCCGATGCCATGAATGAAATGACTGTAACCTTGACTGGGCCTGCTACCATCTTGGGATATGGAAACGGCGATCCGGGATTCAAGGAAATAGAACGTCCTGTCAACGGTGAGAAGACTTTCCACATTAAGGCTTTCGCTGGAAAGGCACAAGTCATCATCCTACCACCACCAAAATCACATAAGCAATTACAGTAATATATGCCATTCTGTCTTCTTTATGATATTTTAACGGTTTCATCTTTGTGCGTCCTTCGCCGCCACGGTAACATCTCGCTTCCATCGCCATTGCCAGATCATTGGCTCTTCGGAATGCCGATACGAACAACGGAACCAGAATCGGTATCATACTCTTTGCTTTCTGAATCATATTACCGCTTTCCAGATCAGCTCCTCTTGCGATCTGTGCTTTCATGATCTTATCGGTCTCTTCCAGAAGGATTGGAATAAAGCGGAGTGCAATCGACATAATCATCGCAATCTCATGTACCGGAACATGGATCTTGTTCAGTGGTCCAAGTAACTCTTCGATTCCATCTGTCAGCTCGTTCGGAGTCGTTGTAAATGTCATAAGCGACGAGCCGATGATCAGGTAGATCAGACGAATTGCCATATATACCGCAGTCCTTAATCCCCCTTCTGTAATCGTGAAGATCCACGCGTGAAACAGTACTGCCCCGTCTCTTGTAAGAAACAGATTGAACAACACTGTAATCATCAGAAGCATGATGACTGGTTTCAATCCCCTTACAATAAAGGAAAACGGAACTCTTGACATTTTAATAATAATGATCAGGAACAATGTTGTCATCACATATCCCGGAATGCTGTTGAATAAAAACAATGAAATCAGATATAACAGCGTCCCCACCAGTTTCACTCTTGGATCTAATCTGTGTAATACACTCTTTGCCGGATAATATTGTCCGATTGTAATATCTCTTATCATATCTTCTTCTCCAGTGCCTGCATAATCTCATCTGCCGCTTCTTCTACAGTCGTTACATTTACCTTGACTGGTAAACCTTTTTCTTTCAGATCATGCATGATATACGTCACCTGCGGAGCTGCAAGTCCGATTTTTTCCAGTTCCTGATAATGTGCAAATACCTCTTTCGGCGCACCATTATACATTACAGACCCTTTGTTCATCACAATGATCCGGTCTGCATATCTTGCAATATCTTCCATACTATGTGATACCAGAATGACCGTCATATCACTCTGCTTATGCAGGTATGCGATCTGATCCAGAATGTCATCTCTTCCCTTTGGATCAAGTCCCGCCGTCGGCTCGTCAAGAACCAGCACTTTCGGACGCATTGCCAGAACTCCTGCGATCGCTACTCTTCGTTTCTGACCGCCCGAGAGCTCGAACGGAGAAGATTTATAATATTTTTCTTTCAATCCTACCAGTTTCAGTGCTTCCAACGCACGCTTTTCACACTCTTCTTTGCTCAGCCCCTGGTTTTTCGGTCCAAAGCACACATCTGTCAGTACGTCAATCTCGAACAACTGATACTCCGGATACTGGAACACCAGTCCTACCTGATTACGGAGTGCACGCATATCATATCCATTTTGGTAAATGTTCTCTCCATTATAATACAGCGCACCGTCCGTTGCTTTCACAAGTCCGTTCAGATGCTGGATCAGAGTCGATTTCCCCGATCCGGTATGACCGATGATTCCCACAAATTCACCGTGTGGAATCTCCAGGCAAATGTCTTTGAGTGCATGTTTTTCGTATGCAGTCCCGGGACTGTATACATAATTCAAATGTTCTATCTTAATTGCAATGTCTGTCATTTCTTCTCACCATTTCTCACATCAAATGTTCTATTGTTGTAAATGCGTAATTGCTTCTACCAGTTCTTCTTTTCTTAAGATTCCTTTTGGAATATCCAGTCCACGTTTTCGAAGTTCATCTGCCAGGATTGTCACCTGTGGTACATCCAGGCGATAGCTCTTAAGCTCATCCACCCTTGAGAATATCTCTTTCGGAGTTCCCTCCATCACAACTTTGCCGTGATCCATTACAAAGATCTTATCCGCATCTACTACTTCTTCCATATAATGCGTAATCAGAATTACTGTAACATTCTTCTGTTTTCTGAGTTTGTGGACCGTCTTTAAGACTTCTTTTCTTCCAACCGGATCAAGCATCGCCGTTGGCTCATCCATAACGATGCATTTGGGTTCCATTGCTACAACCCCTGCAATTGCAACCCTCTGCTTCTGTCCACCGGAAAGCTTATTCGGAGAATGATGTCTGTACTCGATCATTCCAACTGCTTTCAGGCTTTCTTCTACACGCTGCCAGATCTCATCTGTCGGAACTCCCAGATTTTCCGGACCAAATCCTACATCTTCTTCTACTACAGTACCGATGATCTGATTATCCGGATTCTGAAACACCATTCCTGCCGACTGTCTTACGTCCCAGAGTTCTTCTGGATTACTTGTATTCTTTCCATTCACCCATACGGAACCTTCTGTCGGAACTAAAATTGCGTTTAAATGCTTCGCAAGCGTTGATTTACCGGAACCATTGTGTCCGAGAACTGCTATAAACTGTCCTTCTTTTGCTTCAATATCCACTTCATCAATAGCACGCGATGTTCCAATCACATTGCCTTCTTCATCACGTTTTTCATATTCATATACTAATTTTTCTGTCTGGATCATTTCCATCTTTTATTTTCCTCCGCGTCATATGTGTTGGAAGTTGCTATGATTCTGCTGTTTCGTTTCTTTTTTTTATGTTTTTCTTATGCTTTTTCCGGTTCCGGATACTCTGTTCCCATTGTATCAACGGTTACTTTTTTCATCTTCTGCTCATCAAGCGGTCTGTCACTGTAGTCTGTATCTGTCTCAGCAATCTTATTTACAATATCCATTCCTTCGATGATCTTACCAAATGCAGCATATGCACCGTCCAGATGTGGTGCAGCTTTATGCATGATAAAGAACTGTGAACCTGCTGAATCCGGATGCATAGCTCTTGCCATAGAAAGTACACCTTCTGTATGTGCAAGATTATTTGCGAAACCGTTCTGAGCAAACTCTCCTTTAATTGTGTATCCCGGGCCTCCCATTCCTGTTCCGTCCGGGCATCCTCCCTGGATCATAAATCCATTGATGACACGGTGAAAGATCAGTCCGTCATAATAACCTTTCTTCACCAGTGAAACAAAATTATTAACTGTATTCGGAGCAACTTCCGGGTACAGTTCTGCTTTCATAATATCTCCATTTTCCATCTCAATTGTTACGATTGGATTTGTCATTTTATTTTCCTCTTTTCTTTTTGTTATCTACAGGACCTGCCACTGGCAGCTCCTTATGAACGCATAGCATTACAAAAGCGCCGGCAAAACCGACGCTTCCATTTTAGCGGATAAATCCTTATCCGTAAAGACTTCTATATCATTTTTATGGATTATTCACTTTTTTCAAAATAAAATCCATCAAACTTGTATTTGAATACACGATAAATAAATTTCTCATAATCCATCTTATAAGTTACAATTGCTTTATGATCTGCATCATACTCTGTAAAAGTCCCCTTTAATCCCGAATCTACAAGTACATTATCTCCTGTTTCCTGCGCACTGCTGACATATCCGGAATAAGGTACTTTAAACGAATCTACAAGTTCAAATGTACCTTCATTTTCATCCACCAGATATTTGTAATACTTGGAATTCTTTCCGTCAACCGCAGAACTTACTTTCAGACCTATCGACGACCAGTCATAATCCGGTCTTGTCTCACTGATTCCAATATTATTATCAAACATATACAGATAATACTGCCCGTCCGCAAGGCTTTCATCTGTCTCATATGTGATCGTATGCTGGCCACCCTGTATTGTAAAATCTCCTTTCTTATTCAGCAGAAGACTTACATAAGAAGTATCTTTCCAGAAATCTTTTTCACCGATCATATAAGAAACCACCGGCCCGTCATAGATATTATCTACTTTGATGATTGTTGACGTCTCTCTTGAACTTAAAAGTACTGACCCATTTCCTATATACTGAATCGTGTTGATATGCATCCAGTCCAGTTCATCGGAAGAATTTTTCACACAGGTCTTTTTATATTCGCCAAACAGATCTCCCAGATCCAGTACCTCTGTCACCTCACCGGAATTTACATCCAGTTTCAACACGATATCTTCCACGCTGTCCTGCGTCGTATCAGTTGCAAGAATCAACATATTTCCATTTTCATCAAACACATAATCATGGTGCAATTTGTAATTGCCAAGATCATATACCTTTGTTACCTGCCCAAGACGGTTCACCTGTGCCATCTTCTTTTCGGAAATACTGTAATACATCGAATTCTCGTCAAAGATAAGCCTGTGACTTCGGTATCCCAGAAGAGGAACTTCTCCTCTTAAGACTCCGTTATTGTCATAATAATACATAAAATCCATAGAAGGACTGTCATTTCCAAGTACCACATACAGCCCGTCTTCTAACTTGTCCGCACTTTGTTTTACATCCGTATCAAGCTGTACTGCCTCTTCTCCATACAGACTTCCCATCTCATATACGATTTCCTTCGTATCCGTAGAACCGTCTTCATTCGTTATATAGAATGTAATCGTATTCTCCGTATCCGGGATCAGACCGATCACCTGAAATTCATGCTCTTTCTGATACTCTTCATCCTGATATACATTTCTGCTAAAGTCGGCAATATCATCCTCCTTTACATGAATCGTATAAGAAACTTTCACCGCCGAATCTGTCTCAAAATAAACATACAATGACTGTGTATTGGTTCCAAAAGGATTGTATTCGATCAGCATATTACTCAGTGTATACTCCTGAGATTCTTTTTTCTTTTCCAGTTCGTCCGCTATTTTCTGCTGCTCTTCTGCATTGTATGTTTTTTTGATCTTCTCATAGATTTTTTTCTGTTTTTCATTCATTACATTTGCTTCATTATCTGACATTTTCTGTTCTTTTTTTTCATCAGACTCTGAAACCTGTTCTTTCTTCGTTGTGCTCTTCTCTTTCGTGTCTGCATTTGCACACGCTGTCATTCCCATCGCAAGTATCATAGCCAACATTCCTGCAGTCATGATTCGCTTTTTCACTTTTTCTATCCCACTTTCTTATTATTTTTTCACAGTTATAAATATTTTAACAAGAATTTGTGTTAAAAATATGAAATATGGTCATTTTTATTTTAATTATTCGTTTTTGCTCTGCACCTCCGTATTTTTCAACTCATATATTACGATTCCACCTTTTTCTTCACAGCCCGTTTTCCACAACTCCATTAGATCCAGTCTGACTTTTTCCCCGTAAGTAGCCACATCGATCCACATACCCTGTTCATTTTTTTCATATCCGACCACAAGAAACCAGTGCCAGATGAAATCTTTGTACTTTTCAACATTCAAATGTCTCAACATCAGATATGGTACCGGAAGTCCCTTATCAATCTGTTCGCATATGATCTTCTCTGCATCTTCCGCAGTACCTGTCCCGTCGAATTTTTCCATATCAATCTGATAATCCGTTCCATATTTTTCATTCACATCTGAAATATATTTTGCCAGACCTTCAATATACCATTCCGGCTTTTTTACACCCTGAACTCTTGGACGGATGTATGGTTTCATAATCTGACTGAATTTTTTGTATGCTTCTTTATCCATCTGTTCAAGATCGAACGGATATAATTTTTTCATTCCCTTATATTTTGCCAGATAAATACAGCTGTCACATGCCGTTGCAGCTCCACATCCACCAACATTCATAACAATATTCGTGAACCAGTCCTGATTTCCTCCGAATTCTCCATCAATCATAAAATATTCCAGTTCTTTTTTCATATCTGCTCACCTGTCCTGTCTATTTGTCTATATAATAATGCAGCCATCTGCTTCTAACACCTGGTATTACTTTTTCAGACATCTGAAAGAAATTCTAACATACTTTCTCAAGCGTACGCAATGGGCGGGGATGGCAGAAAATCTGCAATCCCCGCCCATTATTTCTCTATATTTTGTTATTCTTATAAGCTTCTTGACATCTCTTCGCATACTTTCATAGCTTCGATGATAGAACTTCTGAAGCCGAGCTCTTCTAATGTACGAACAGCTTCAATTGTTGTTCCTGCCGGTGAACAAACCATATCTTTTAATTCTCCAGGATGTTTTCCTGTATCCAGAACCATCTTTGCACTTCCAAGAACAGCCTGTGCTGCAAACTGATAAGCCTGTTTTCTTGGCATTCCGCCTGAAACTGCTGCATCTGCCATAGCTTCGATCAGCATGAATACATACGCCGGTGAACTTCCACTTACTGCTGTTACTACATCCATCAGACGCTCAGGAACGATCTCTGCACGGCTGAAACTTTCCAGAAGGCTCTTTACATATGCAATCTCATCTTCTGTAAGATGTTCATTCGGGCAAACTGCTGTCATACCTTCTCCAACCATAGCCGGTGTGTTAGGCATTGTACGAACGATCTTTACATCTTTTCCAAACTGTTCTGCAAGCCATGCAAGTGTCTTACCTGGTGCAATTGTAATGATAATCTGTTTGTCTGTCACAACATCTTTGATATCAGCAATTACGCTCTCATAAAACTGAGGTTTTACAGACAGAATAATTGTCTCTGCTTTCTGTGCAACTTCTTTATTGTCTGCTGTTACATTGATTCCGTATTCTTTCTGAGCTCTTTCTCTTCCAGGTGCAAAAAGATCTGCCCCGATAATTTCTTCTGCAGGAATTACATTATTCTTGATAATTCCGCCCATAATTGCTGATGCCATGTTACCTGTACCGATAAATCCTAATTTCATCCTTATTACCTTCCTTTTTAACCTGTTATATTCTTTTTGCTCCCGGCACGTGACACATAAACAATCTGTTATGTTCGCTCCGTGCTTTTGTATACGTTTTTTAAATTTGTATACAAATCATTTCTACTGTGACTATATCACTCATTTCTCAAAAAGTCAACACACAACCTTGAATTTTCTTTGAAAACACGTTATAATTTGTATACAAATACAGAAAATGTATACTTTTATATAAAAGCTGATATGCACTGCTATAACTTACTACGTTATTGTGAAAGTACTATTTGAAGGGGGCATTTACTATGGCAGAAAAAAGTCCGTCTCTTGCCACACAGGCTTATCATACCATCAAAGAAAATATTCTGAATCTTACCTATCCTCCGGGCATGGTCCTTACCGAGGCTATGCTCACCAAAGAGCTCGAAATGAGCCGAAGCCCGGTACGCACTGCGATCCAGATGCTTCAGGTCGAAGGACTTATTGTCTCGGACTATTACAAATCTATGACTGTAAAAGAAATTACAGATAAAGATATCAATGAGATTTATCAGTTACGGGAATTATTAGAGGGGGCCGCTTTCCGTCAGATTTTTACCTCCGGGCGGTACGAAGAGTATTCTTACCGTATTGAAGAGAAAGTCGTGCGTATGTGCGCCGCTGCAGGCGATCTGTATGAATGGGAGATTGCAGATACTGCCATGCATATGGAAATTATCAGTATTTTTGATAATGACAGAATCAACCGGATCTATGAAAATAATCTTTCCGAACTGATCCGCATTGGCCAGTATTCTATCCGAAACGGGATGAAAATCCCCAGAACAAATGACAATCTGAAAAAAATGATTTCTTATATGAGAAAGGGAAACTATGAGAAAGCGTTTGAAATCTTGAAAAACGACCATTTCGGAACCGGCCGTAACACCGCATTAAAAATGCATTAATAAAATACGTATATAAAAAACTTGCCAGCTGCGCGATCTGCAACTGGCAAGTTCTTTGTATATCTCTTATTTTTTAAAATGTTCCAACATGATTGGCATACATTGTTTGGAATATTCTCCCAATGAATATGCTCCTTTGTTCAAACACCAGTCCGAAACCAGCGCTCGTTCACACATCGAGTAATATCTGACCAGTTCATTCACCGGTACTTCATCCGATATCTCTCCTCTTTTTTGTCCTTCATCGATCACACTGCTGATCAGTTTATAATATGTCCGGTTCTGATCCAGAAGTGATCTGTGCCCCTGTGCTACAAGCTGTGTTGAATAAAGCGAAGCCAGAAGATCAATGCTGATCTTTTCTTCCATCATCGAATGTGCTTCGTAGTTTAGATAAAGAAGCTTCTCATAACAGTTCATATCCGGATCCATCTTGGTCTTTAACACTTCATAATTATCATCCAGAATAATCGACAATGTATTCAACAATTCATCTTTGGTATTAAAATAATAATAGAACGATCCTTTGGATGTTCCTGACAATTCAATAATGTCATCTACCGTTGTTCCATTATATCCTTTTTCATAAAACAACTGCCATGCCGCTGTTACGATTCTTCCTTTTACACTTTTTTTGTTGTCTGTTTCTATTTCCATTTATTTTCTCCTTATCCGCCCTCTTTTAAAGTACTTTTAGTATAACATATTTATTTTAACAGTGTACACAGAAAATTCTTCTTAATACTTTACTTCAAAACTACTTTCCAGTTCCGGCTCCATCTCTTCGGTATCAATCCAGTCAATCTGGATAAACTGGTTCCGGTTCAATCCCTTCATGAGTTCAAAGATCAGAGTCTCTCTTCCCTGTACTTCCATAACTACCGTCCCATCATATTCATTCTTCACCCATCCGGTCAGATTCATAGATCTTGCCAGATATTTTGCTGTATAACGAAATCCCACGCCTTGTACTCTTCCATGGAATATCATATGTTTTCTTACTTCCGACATCTATTACCACCTCTGAATAATTCAGGGTACTGCGCTACGCAATACCCTGCCTTTTTACATCCCGCTATGCAAGAAAAGCGAATATTTTCAACTTCTTTTGCATAACTTTCTTCACTCGAAATTCTTATGAACAAGCCTGCTGTACTCTTCATAAGCTTCTACTCCCTCAAATGCATCTTTTAACGCATCTCTGATTCCTATATAATACCAGCCTATGATCTTTTTATCCTTCATCCTGAAACGGTTCCATAGTTCTTCTCCATATACCGGATAATCCCTGTCAATATCGCGCATATTCGATAACTTGTCCGCCAATCCTACCATCTGTACTTCTCTCGGTGCATTTCGTATATGTTCGATCGTTGCAGACTTGCGTTCCATCCATGTCTTGGTTTTATCTTCGCTTTCCTGTGCTACAATTCCTGCCACTCGTTCCGAAAATTCCCGTGCAAGGATTTCTCTCGATACACCTTCACAATCTTCAATCGTATCATGTAAAACTGCTGCACTGATAATCTCCTCGTCCTGCGTCATCGTTGAGACAATATCTCCCACTTCGATCGGATGCACAATATATGGCCTCCTGGTTCCTTTCCTGAACTGTCCCGCATGTGCTCTCGTGGCAAATTCAATTGCCTTATTAATCATAATGGTACCTCTCTTTTATCGCATATGGTCTTTGGAGCCGATGATACGGCCTGATTAGTTATGTCTTTAATATATAAATAATATCACCTGATACTTTAAATGACAATAATTTCAGTATATAATAAAAGAAAAGTTGCCTTTGGACCCCGCCGCCTGCTGTCCCTTTCAAGCGCATGGCGGTTTGGATATCCTGGCACTATAAATTGATCAGGGGGAGATAAATTATGGAACAAAAAACAATCTTTATTACAGGTGCTTCCAGAGGCATCGGGAAAAGCATCGCACTTTTATTCGCTTCCCGCGGATATCATACATTTTTGAATTGCTCTTCTTCTGTAGATGAGCTCAAAAAGCTCCGGGCATATATCACCGAAAAATACCATACTCCATGTACACTTGTACCGGGTAATGTAGGAAATCCTGACCACGTACGGGCAATTTACAATAAAATTTATCAGGAATGTACACATCTTGATGTACTCGTCAACAATGCAGGTATTTCCTATATTAATCTTCTGACTGATATGACAGATGAGGACTGGAACCGGATCATTCAAACTAATCTTTCTTCCGTATTTTACTGTTGCAGACAGGCGATTCCTCCGATGGTTTCCAAACGTTCCGGAAAAATCATCAATATTTCTTCCATGTGGGGGACATCCGGTGCTTCCTGTGAAGTTGCATACTCTGCTTCCAAGTCCGGCATCAACGGATTTACCAAAGCGCTCGCCAAAGAACTCGCACCGAGTAACGTTCAGGTTAATGCGATTGCCTGCGGAGTAATCGATACCTCTATGAATGATCAGCTTACCAGCGAAGAGAGAAAGGCTCTTGAAGAAGAAATTCCGGCCGGCAGATATGGTACTCCGAAAGAAATCGCTCAGATGGTATGGAATATTGTACATGCTCCAGAATATATGACCGGACAGATCATCGGAGTTGACGGCGGATTTCTATAAAATTTTTTTGACCAACCGATATTCATACAATACTGTTTCTTAAACATAAGCGAACCGTGCAATAAATATTGCACGGTTCGCTTATGTTTTTCTTTTTATATGTTTTTATTCAAAATCAAGTTCCACGGGGCAATGGTCCGACCCCATAATCTCAGTCAGGATTTTCGCATCTTTTATCCTGTCTTTCAGGCTTTCAGATACACAGAAATAGTCAATACGCCAGCCTGCATTCTTCTTTCTTGCACTGAAGCGGTATGACCACCAAGAATAGATTCCCTCTGCATCTGGATAAAAATAGCGGAACGTATCAATGAACCCCGCATTTAACAGATTCGTAAATTTTCCTCTCTCCTCATCCGTAAATCCCGCATTTTTACGATTGGTTTTCGGATTCTTCAAATCAATCTCTTTATGTGCTACATTAAGATCTCCGCAGAAGATCACCGGTTTCTTTTCTTCTAATTTCTTAAGATATGCAAGAAACGCATCTTCCCATCGCATTCTGTAATCCAGTCGTGCAAGTTCGCTCTGTGAATTTGGTGTATAGACTGTAATAAAATAAAAGTCTTCAAACTCTAACGTAATCACACGGCCTTCTTTATCATGTTCTTCTATTCCCAATCCATAGCTCACGGAAAGAGGCTCTTCTTTTGTAAAGATTGCCGTTCCGGAATAACCTTTTCTCTCAGCATAATTCCAGTACTGATGATATCCCGGCGTATCTAGTTCCAGCTGCCCAGCCTGCATCTTTGATTCCTGTATACAGAAAATATCTGCATCCGCTTCATTAAAAATATCCATAAATCCTTTTTGTGCACATGCACGGATTCCGTTGACATTCCACGATATAAACTTCATATCTTCCTCCCGACCGTTCTTACTTTTTTGTCCCTGATTCACCCATATAGGCGCAGTTTAATAATATACTTTTCTTAAAAACAATCCTCTTGCCGGAGCTAAAAATCCTGCAAGGCTTCTGTCCTCTGCTGCAATTACGACCGGCAGCATGGATGCATCCCTCTTTCCTGCACCAATCTCCAGAAGTGTTCCTGTAAGGATTCTTACCATATGATATAAAAATCCGGTTCCGTAATAGGTGATCCGCACTTTTTCTCCGCTGCTTACTATCTTAATGTTTGTAATCTTACGGATTGGATCTTTGCATTCTTTATCATCCGTAAAACTTGTAAAATTCTTTGGTCCTATCAGATATTTTGTTGCATCACGCATTGCCTCGATGTCCAGTTTTTCCGGATAATGATAACAATATCTTCTGGAAAAAACATCCGGTTTTTCACGACAGTCAATATAATATTCGTATTTTTTCCCTTTGGCACTCTTGCGTGCATGAAAACCATTCTTGGCAAGTTCTACTTTCACAATACGGATATCTTCCGGAAGATATCTGTTCAGTGAATCTTTGAGTTCCTTGGTATCATATAATTTAGAAAGTTTCACACTTGCAACCTGTCCACGTGCATGAACACCCGCATCTGTTCTTCCCGATCCATCTATATGCACACGATATCCAACCAGTTTACCGATACTCCACTCCAGAATATACTGTATTGTGTTATCTGTTGTGGCCTGTCTCTGCCATCCCTGATATCTGCTTCCATCATAGGAAATGGTTAACTTATATGTTCTCATATTATTTCACCCAATCTATTCTATCGTTCATCTTCTATCATTTTATCTGTTTCTATTATTTCCATATACTGTAAAGATAATTCTATATCTGTTTTCTTTTTGAAAAAGGGAGAAGCAAATAATTTTTTGCTTCTCCCTTATATTCTATCACTTTATTACTTTATAAGCAATTCATTCTTATTCTAATATCTTCTTTAATTCATCCATAAACGTACTTACATCTTTAAATTCTCTGTAAACAGATGCAAATCTGACATAAGCAACTTCATCCAGTGCCTTCAGTTCATCCATGACTGCTTCTCCGATCGCACTGCTTGGAATCTCTTTTTCCTCCAGGCTGAAAACTTTTGTCTCTATTCTGTCAACAACTTTCTGAATATCTGCTGTTGCAACCGGTCGTTTATAGCAAGCACGCACAACTCCATTCTCTACTTTCCGACGATCATACTGCTCTCTTGTATTGTCCTTTTTGATCACAGTCAGTGGAATTGTCTCTACTTTCTCATATGTCGTAAAACGTTTGCCGCATACATCACATGAACGGCGGCGTCTGATAGAACTCCCGTCTTCTGCCGGTCTGGAATCGATAACTCTTGTATCCGGATTATTGCAATATGGGCACTTCATCTGAATCGTTCCTTTCTGTCCATTATACTGTCTTTATATTCAAATACAGTATATCTTTTCCACAAACATAAGTCAAACAAATTTCTCCTATTTTTCTTCATGGATTTCCACCAGAATCAGGTCCGGACCAATCCTTTTAATGCAGGAAAAAGGAATGATATACTCCGTCCCATCTCCGAAAAAATTACACCATTTTCCTCCCTCCGGTACCACCAGGGCCTCTATGCATCCTTTACATTCATCAATGATCAAATCCTCTATATAACCAAGCTTTTTACAGTCACAGCAGTTGATCACTTCTTTTTTCTTCCATTCACTTAATCGAACTTTTGCCATCTTCCCTCACCTGTTTTGACAATATTCTGCTCTTTATTCCATTTTATACTCATTTTCTGTAATAAAGAGTCCTGTTTTAAAATATGCAAAGCCCCCTTCTCCGGTCAAAAAAACAGCCTGTACATCCACAGTGCTACACTGCGTCTATACAGACCGTTTTCCTTTTTATTCTTCGATCATAATAACAGCCACCGGACACTCTTCTTTAGCCTCTATTGCTGCACTTTCATGTTCCGGTGTCACTTTGGCATAAGCTTCTGCCAGGCCGTCTTCATCAAATCGGAACACCTCCGGACATGTTGCGATACATGCTCCGCAGGAGATACATCCGTCTATAACCTTTGCTTCCATGAAACATCCCTCCTTGTAAAATCTCTACAACAGTATGTCTCATTTTCAGCAAATTATTCCTGTTCTTATCTAATCACTGTACCGGTTTTTCCCTTAAGTGCTTCATCGAATTTGTCAAATGATGTGATCAGCGCACTTCTTCCTTCTCTCTTTTCGAGGAATTCAACTGCTGCTCTGAATTTTGGATACATGTTATATTTTCCAAAATGTCCTTCTTCCATGTATTCTTTTGCCTGAGCGACGCTGATCTCTCCAAGCTCTTCCTCTTCCGGTCTGTCCATGTTGATCTTAACTTTCTCAACACTTGTCAGAATGATCAGTTCATCGGCATCTGTCTCTTCTGCCATCTTTCCTGCAGTCAGATCTTTTTCGATTACGGCACTTGCTCCTTTCAGGCGATGATCCTGTTCCAGTACCGGAATACCGCCTCCTCCGCAGGCTATAACAACCTGATCTGCATCCAGTAATGCTTTGATCGCATCAATCTCTACGATGTTGACCGGATTCGGTGCAGATACAATACGGCGGAATCCTTTTCCAGGCTCTTCTACTACATAATTACCTTTTTTGCGCTCAGCACTTGCCTCTTCTGCATCCATATAACGTCCCAGAACTTTTGTTGGTGTATAGAACGCTTCATCGTACGGATCAACGATCACCTGTGTCAGAACTGTACTGACAGTTCTGTAAATACCACGATTCATCAATTCTTCACGGATTGCATTCTGAAGGTCGTATCCGATATAGCCCTGACTCATAGCAGAACATACAGACATTGGTGCTGCCGTATAATCTTCATGTTCTTTGGCGAATTCATTCATTGCTGTATGGATCATACCAACCTGAGGTGCATTACTGTGTGTAATTGCAACCTGATATCCTTTTTCAATCAAATCACCGATAACTTTCGCAGTCTTCTTTACTGCCTCTTTCTGTTCTGGTAATGTCGTACCAAGTGCTCTGTGTCCTAATGCAACTACAACTCTTTTTTTCATAATCTATACCTCTGCTTTTCTAGTATTTTTCTACGAAATAAATATAAGAGAATTATAGTATTTTTCCATGTAAAATGCAATCTTTTTTACCCTTATATTCCCTATAATTCAGTCATTTATCCTGTATACATTTTATAATCTGTCAAAATCCATATCCAGAAGCTCATCAAAAGATTGAATAGAAGCGTCTGCTTTTTCTACTTCGCCGAATCCGTAAGCTGCATAGATCATCGGTATTTCTGCTTCCTTACACGAATTCGCATCTCCCTGTGTATCTCCAACATAAACCGCCTCACTCAGACCATTTCTTTCCATGATAATCCGGATATTCTCTCCTTTTAATCTTCCGGTATAAGCCGGGCAGGTGAAATCCTTAAAATACTCTCCTAATTTTGAATACTGCAAAAATGCTTCAATATATCCGTCCTGACAGTTACTTACAATATACAGTGGATATTTCTCACTTAATTTTTTAATTGTCTCCTGTACACCTTCAAATATCACACATGGACCGGCCGCAACCAATCCATTTTCATATTTCAACATTTTCTCCATGAGCTTCATCATCTCATCTTTCGGCATCTCCGGAAAAAGACTTTCACCAATCGCTTCCATTGGCTTTCCAAACTCTTTTTTCAGATCTTTTTCTTCAAGTTCTTTGTGTTCTATTCCTTCATCCTTGATCACTTTATTCCATGCAACTGCTACCATTTCGGTTGAATCCCATAAAGTACCATCTACATCAAATATAATTCCCTTCATTTCCTTCCTCCGTTATCTTTTTGTTCATAAAACTGTCTTTTCTAAGTATACTATACTTCAAGGCTTTACTACAAGCCCGGTCTTCTTTCAGTCTTTCAGCAGTATCTTTTCCCGTGATTCTATACCTTCCCATGGATTTATCCATATTTCTACATTCTTTTTCAGTTCTTTATTATAATATTTGATCTTTATTATAATCTTACCGTCTGTATAATCATCATACAGCTTTCCTGTGTTTTTATATTCATATGAATACCCTATCTGTCCGTGATTTTTCAGATCCTTCCATTCCCTGGATGATAATTCTTTTTTGAATACTTTCTTCTTGCCGATTTTCATCTCTAGCTTCACATCTTCCACATTCTTCATATACTTTTGCTCCGAAGCACGAACATTCAGATAACCTGACTGATATTCACCATTTCCTGTCTCATCTGCCTCCAGATCTGCCATCGGAAACCAGTCGATCTGCTCCAGTAAATACTCCGTCGAATCTGTGTCAATGACGACATTCTGTTTTTCACCACTCTTATCGATATTAAGACTGATATTCACTGGATTCTCCAGATAACTTACCGGTATCTCTGCCTCGCCTTCATATCCATTTTCTTTTTTTACCATATCTACAGATATGTTTCCGTCACTTTCGTCGGTCTTAACAAGACCTGTCATTTGTGTTTCTGCGCTGTCCTGAACCAGAACACACTTTAATTTCAGATATATCTTTCCATCCTCGGAACAACGTACACTTCTGTAAAACTCCGATATGATTCCTTTTGGCCTTCCTATCTGTTCACTGTCTTCATCCGTTTCCTGCTGTACGATCTGTGTTGTCTGTGCTTCTGTATTATTTGATTTTTCTTCAATAATAAAATATCTTACATATATACTTCCACCGATACACGCAGCAAGAAGAGTCGCAGAAATTGCTATCGAAACTATAGTATATCTCTTCCACCGTTTTATTTCTTTTTGGCAATGTTCTATGCTTTCTTTTTCATCTTTACGTTTTGTATCTTCTTCGCATTCCATCCCCAAAAGCTCTGTTATGGACACTTCAAAAATCTCCGCCAGTAATTTTAATTTTTCTATATCCGGAATGGCACAGTCTGTTTCCCATTTGGATACAGACTGTCTGGAAATGTCCAGGCGTTCTGCCAGTTCCTCTTGGGACCACCCATATTTCTTACGCAACATTATTATTTTTTCTGACAGGATCATTTTCATTCTCTCCTTCTTTTATTAATGTTTTCTTGTGCACACATAGATCGTCGACATAGGAAAATCATAACAAAAGAGCCGGTTGACAACTACCAAGTGCCCTTGAAATTTTGTCAACCGGCAGTTGCGTTTCCGGATTTTTCTGAAATTTTCAGCAATATTATTGTACTTCACGGATCAGACAGTATTGCTTTAACGGGAAATTCTTCTCCATCACACCATATACTTTGAATCCGAACTTTTCATAGAATTCCACGTTTTTTGGATTATGTGTTTCGAGGGAGATCATCAGTTTGTGCTTCTGGGCATAGTCAATGGCTTCCTCCAGAAGTTCTGCCGCAATTCCGTGATGTTGCATGGATGGATCCACTGCCAGATAGATAATATGAAGTCGCTGATTCTGATGCAACTGATCCGTCCAGCTGGAATTCAGATAATCCTCGCCCTTCATAAAATTCCGAAATGTCTTTAACGAAGGATCCTCCTTGATCAGATAGGAATCCGTCTGCAAAGCAGCCATGGCCTCCGTAAAATAGAACTGAAATACATTGTACGGCTCCGCTTCATCCGATACCACCAATACACTGTTCAGGTCCGCGCTGTCTGCGAAGATCTCGCAGGTCGCATAAAATTCATCCATATCACATTTAAACAGCTCCGGCATCAGATTTTTACGGACTTCCGGATCCGGAATCAGCGTCTCGTACAACGGATCGTGTGCAAAGCACTGATTCAGCATTTTCTCCACTTTCGGAAGATCTTCCTTCTGCACACGATATAACTTATCACTTTCCATAATTGTATTTACTGTTATCTCCTTATTATGATGATGTCAGTCCCCAGCTTTGTGGTCTGTGGATCGTTCCGTGCTCTGCTCTCGCCATCATTACAATTCGAATATCTCTGTCACAGATTTCTCCATTTGTTGCACGATATTCATCAGGCTGACCACAAGCTTGCTGCATGCATGCTCCAGGCTGGTAATTTCTTCCCGGTAGTCCATTTCCTTCATACCGGATCCTGTCAACGTCTCCAGTTGTTTTTCTTTTTGGAGAAGCTGCTTGACCGTTCCATATAGATTTTCATGCTCCGGCAGCCTTCCGTAGCCCCATTTCAGGCGATCCTTCGGCTGATGGAATACATAATCCGTAAAATGCCTATATACTTCTTCATCAAAATTAAAGGCATAGGCATTGTTGTCTACCTGATAAAGCTTACGAAGTGCGGAGGAAAGTCTCTGTTCCTTCAGATTTCTCACCGCTCCGCCCAGAAGTCTCAGATTTGCACTGCATATCTCATGAGGATACAACACATTTCCGTACCAGTCAATCTGCACAAAAGCGTCCTGCTCCTGTTTGAACCTTGCAAGCAGCTTCTGTTCCAGCGGTCTGGTCTGCCGGAAAAGTTCCTCCGCCTCGTCGTATTTTCCATCTCTAAGCAACTGTTTGTAGTTACGGTTGTATTCCTCTACCGCTTCATATTCTTCCCGGCATCTTCTGAGTGCCCGGTCACTTAAAGTCTCCAGTTCCTCAATTTTTTCAAGCAAAACTCGCTTTTTCTCTCCCAGCTGCCCAGCCACATCAGCGCGGTAGCAGATCTCCCGACACTGTTCCAAACCCTTGCGAATCCGCTGTGCCACCGGTGAAAACTGTAACGGCACCACTGCCGTTTCATCGAGTGCCAGGATCAGCAGGGAAAACAGCTCGTGATGCAGACGATATACCTGTTCATCATAAAACTCATCGTTATCAAACTGAGAATGATAGTGGGTTTCCATAAAGCTTCCGCCGGTGAAATCATTTACCATGGACGGTACACCTGCGATCGCCATGGAAAAATCATCCGACCAGGTCTCGATCGGAGATGTCACTGCCGTCTCTTCCGGGTAGGCTATCGTCAGATTCGGCAGATCCGCCAGATATTCCTCCAGGAAACTGACATATTCATAGCAGCTGCGGATCCTCGCTCTGGTGCCATGTGCCAGTGCAGGAAGCTCAAAGTTCAGATCTGCGATCACCTTGCCCACCCATTCAGGATGTGCGGTAAATATCTGCTCATAAGCTCCCGTAGACCAGTCGAAATTGGAATCCACAACTCCCCATTCTTCGGATGCCATGGCACAGATCACAATGGTATTGTTCGGTTGAAAGCCACTGTCCTGCAACGCCTTTGCAATACCAAACATCAGAGCGACCGCTGTATTGTCATCCTGGAATCCGTCAAAATAGGAGTCATAGTGCGCAGACAAAAGCACCATGCGGTCAGGATGTTTTCCGGGAATCCTTCCCACAATATTATAAGTCGTGCAGTTTCTGGTCACCCTGGATTCCGCATCAAAGGTGACCGTTATTTCCTCCTGATCACGCAGCAGCTCCAGCAGGCCGGCCGCATCTTTTCTGGAAATGGAAAAAGCGGGAGCATCCTCCGGTCCGGCGATATCCTGTGCATTCAGAGCTTCATCGTCGATTTCGCCGTAGCCGCCGCTCTGCACTGCGATCAGGGCAGCGGCTCCTTTCAGATGTGCCTGGTATACCGGATAATTGATCCACCACTCATCTCTCTGGTTGATATCCACTAACACCAGTTTTCCGGTTACATCTTTCCCTTCATAATCCGCTTCTGTTCCCTTTCCAAGATACATCAGGGAAAATGCCTGCTCACCGTCCGTTACAAAATCTGTCTGATATGCCCCGAGCAATGCGGTATGCCTTTTTCCCTCTTTCGTTTCAAACGTAAGCTCCGCATTTTTAAACTCCCAGCCATCCACGGTAACCGCATTTTTACATACATCCGACAGTCCAAGTTTTTGCATCTCATCCTTTAACATTTCCCCTGTCAGGAATTCTGCCTTCGAACCTGCAGGACGGTAACCGAGTTTCTCGTTTGAGCGAAACTGCTCCATCCGTTTTGCAAGCTGGTACGAGTAATCCGTATCAATATTTTTTATGACCGCTTCCTGCATTGTCATGTGTGTCACACCTTCTTTTTTGCTTCTATTTTTGCTGTTTTTTGTGTTATCTATTTCTTTTTGTATTCAAATTATTTCCTGTTTTTGATTATAACACACTTTTTTGTTATGAACAGTCTTGTGGGGGGATTTTGAGCCGATATAATTATGTGGATGGGTTCGATTCGGATGGACATGGCTGTCGGTATTATTATCGGCGGTGCTTTTACAAGTATTGTGTCG
>ENA-OPTA01000085-OPTA01000085.1-human-gut-metagenome-genome-assembly--contig:-NODE-85-length-63938-cov-3.206002_pt1 | contig 63938 bp, 40 predicted proteins | sample MGYA00241813_ERZ501917 | MGnify/ENA primary metagenome ERZ501917 (study PRJEB25962, sample SAMEA2042408) | human gut metagenome | biome: human gut; feature: human-associated habitat; material: faeces...
TGCACGCCCACTTGTCGCGTCTGAACTAATACAATTAAAGCTATGAATGTTGTAGAACCTACAATCGAATTTTGTGATTATTCAGGTCTTGGAAAGATTGAATTAATCGGTAAAGTTTGTACTAAACAAGAAGATAGTATCAAACCTGATTCAGCTGAAACTTTTTGTAAAAATAGACTTATTGATGGTCATACTGCTATATTTGAACATGAATATGTTTATTTTAATGTTACTTCAATTCCGAATCGTATTGTTCGAGAATTTGTTAAATTAAGTCCTTATATTCGTTGGTCTTATCTTGGTAATTATATTGGTTTTTCATATCGAGTATTTCTTGATATTATGAGTAATAGTCGTAAAATGAAAGCCATTTATAATGATATTTATCATCCAAGCGAAGTTAATGATTTGTTTTATAATATGCTTCTTTTAAGTAAAGAGTTTTCTCATTTACTGTTTGATGATAAAGATATTACTGCTAAACTTGAATATGGTATTGATGCAAGTCTTCGAATTGCTTCAGATGCTGAAATCCTTGCAAATGCGCCGGAGATTTATAATGTTACTTATAAAATTACAACCGATAGAGGTGTTACGCATGAAGCCGTTCGTCATCGTGAAATGAGTTTTATGCAAGAAAGTACTCGTTGGTGTAATTATGCTAAAGGTAGACTTGGTTATAAATATGGTAAAAATATTAGTGTAATTGAACCACCGTTTAAGAATGAAGATTCATTAGAAAAATTTTATGATGTTGTTGCTGGTAATGAAGCTATATATCAAGAATTAACTAATGATGGTGAACCTGCTCAGTTGGCTCGTTCAGTTCTTCCTACTGCTACTAAATCAGATATTTATGTATCTGGTACTCTCGATATGTGGATTGGTGAACATCTTGAAACTGTTTATCCTAAACTTACTATCGTTGAGAATAAAGGTTTCCTTCCTCTTCGTAATCATAAAGCTGCACATCCTCAAATGATTGAAATTGCTAAAATGATTGCAGAAGATATTACTGTTAGATTCCCTAATGAAACAGGTCGTATTATTAATTATTTTGAATAAACTATTATGGCTAATAATAATTATATATCTCGTTCAAAATTTCAAGAAGTATTTGCTAAAGCTCTTAGTAAATGTAATGTTCCACAAGATGAACAAGACAAGTTTTTTGAAGAAGGTAGTACTCTTCAGTTAAGAAATCTTGGTATTTGTATTGCTATTACAAATATTATAGATAATATTATAAAAGAGGAACTTCCTGATTATGATGGTTGTGTTTCTGGTGAAACATTTAATACTATTTATGAGTATAACAAAAAGTATATGTATGAACGAGAGCAGGAGCGAAAGCGAGAAGAAAACGCTTAAAGAACTTCTTATTGAAATTAATAATCGTCACGGTATGACAGATGGTAATTCATATGTTGCTCGTGAAATGGTTAGAATTTATAATAAGTTATTCAAACGTAGTATTATTTTAGCAGTTAAGAAAGAAGCTGCTTTAAGAGTGTTACATGGTCAAGAAGGTAGACAAAATGTATTTGCTAACTTTCCTGAAGAAATAATTAATTAAGATTATATGACTGGTAAATTAATTTTAATCAGTGGTAGAAAAGGTACAGGTAAAACTTATGTTACTGAATATCTCGAAGGTATGCTTGCTGGTAAAGTTGAGATATATCCTATAGCTACAATGCTTAAACGTATTGTAGCTGCTGTTACAAATTGTAATGTATCTCAATTAGATTCTCATTATTTTAAGTTGTCTAAATCTCCTTATATTGTTAATCGTTATGGTATTGATGAACAACTGACATATCGTAAGTGTTTACTTCATTTTGGTAAACTATTAAGATTTGATAATGACAGAGTGTTTATTGATGATGTTATAAATAGAATCAGAACTACTCCTTGTGATTATTTTATTATTCCTGATATTCGAGAACAATTTGAATTGAATTGTATTAAAGATTTTGCTCGTCAGAATGAAATTGAATTAACTACAATTCGTGTTCTCCGTAATACTAAAATGGATGATACATCCGGTGATAAAACTGAGTGTGATTTAGAGAATTATACTGGTTGGGATTTTCATCTTGATAATACTGCTGATGGATATGATAGTATTCATAAACAGTTAACTTATATCTGTAAAGAAAAAGGTTATAATGTTAAAAATGGTTATGTTGAACAAAAATTATTTTGACAATTTATGAGTAATTTATTTGGTATTGCGCAAAAATATGATTATCTTGTTTCGCAGATAGAAGAGAATGACGGCGAGATAACGGAAGAAATTGCAGAAGAATTAGCTATTGCTGAAAGTGAACTTGAAGATAAACTCCGTGCTTATCGACAAGTGATTGATGCTCAAAAAGCTAATATTGCTTATAATAAAGATGAAATTAAACGACTTCGTGATAGGAATACAAGTTTTGATAAAATAGCTGGTAGACTTAAATCTTCAGTTGTTGATGCTTTACATATATTTGGTCAAGTTGGTAAATCTGGTAATTACAGTCTTAAATTTCCTGATTTTACTGTTTATACAAAAGAGTCGGAAAGTGTTTCACTTAATGAAAATGCTTTAGACCCTATTATTACTTCATTGCTTCATATAACAGAAGCACCACTTCCGCCGGAAGATAATATTTTCGTTGAGAAACATAAAGAAGAATTAGATAAGATTGCTTCTATTAGTATTACAGTTGATGTTCCTATTAGCTTAGCAAAAGAGGTAGGTAGATATATTCATGATAAATTAGGTGATGATTATATTTATACTGTTAAATTTGATAAGAAAGCTATTAAGGAGCTTGATAATTGGGCTAAGGCATCCAATGAATCTGACGAAGATATTGCTCGTGCTGAACGAATAGCTCATGTCATGGATAAAATTGATATGGAGATTGTTACGTCTGAAACTGCTATATATAAGTAGTCTATCATTAAACAAATTAAAATTAATTAAGCTATGAGTAAAAAGTATTTGATTACAAAAGTAATCGCTGGTGAGAAACAAGGTTTTCTTAAAAATGTAACCAAAGATGGTGGAGAGTGGATTAATGACCATAATGAAGCTCTTACATTTTTGAATCTTGAAGATGCTGAAAATGAGAAAGAACTTCTGTTTAACAAACTTGGTGCTGAACATAAGGACATTTCTCATATTCGTATTATTGAATTGTAATATAAACTAACTAATTTAATTATGGCTGCGAATATTGAATTCAATTCTAATAGAAATACTTATTCATTCTATTCGTTGAAAGATGTTCCTTGGCATGGTCTTGGAACTATCGTTGAAGAAGCTAAAACTCCTGATGAAATCATTCATATTGCTAATATGAATTATGAAGTAGCTTTAGCTCCGATGTTTGCAAGTTTTATTCCTCCTGAAGCTAAACATTTAGTAAAAGAAGATAATCATTACGCTTGTCATATGTCCAATGGTGATGTTGTCATTATTCCGGAAAAGGGTGCTCGCGTAAATGATGTATATGCTACATATCGTAAAGATAATTATAAAATTCTTGGTACTGTTGGTAGTAGGTATGAACCTGTTCAGAATACAGAAGCTATGGATTTTATATATCAAGTTTGTAAAAGTCAGATGGTAATTAATCCAAAAGATGTTATCATTCAGACTGCTGGTGTTTTAGGTATTGGTGAACGAATCTTTGTTACTGCTAAACTTCCTACTTATGAGATTGCAAAAGATGAAATGGAAAAATATATCCTTTTCACTACAAGTCATGATGGAAGTGGTAGTATTCAGGCTTGTTTCACTGATATTCGTGTTGTATGTAACAATACGTTAAATGCTGCTTTGAATCATTGTAAGAATATGGTTCGATTTAAGCATACTAAAAATGTTAAAGCTAATTTAGCAATAGGTGCTCAAATGATGCGTGACACTCTTAAATATTCTGAACAAGCTAAGCTGATTCTTGAAGCTGCTGAGAATATTAAGATTAATGATGATGTGATGATTGATTATATCACGGATTTAATTTGTGATGCTAATCAGAAAGAATTTATTGCTAAATGCGGTGGTATTGGTAAGATTCCTTATGAGAATGATGTTATTTCTACTCGTAAGAAGAATCAGTTACACGCTATGGTTAATTATATTGAACGTGGCCCCGGACAAGATAGTCATCGCGGTACAATGCTTTGGCTTTATAACGGTGTTACTTCATATATTAATAACGGAATTGAATATAAAGATAATCTCAATAAATTCGATTCTATTACGCAGGGTAATTCTTTCAAACTCGGTCAGACAGCCTTTAATAAATTAGTTCAACGTTTAAGTGCCTAAATGATTACAGAAGTAGTTATATATTCTGATGGTACTGTAAATAGCTTCGATTCTGATAATTGTCAAATTCCAAGTGCTTCTGGTAGTTGGGAAATTATTCCTTTGCTTGCAAGTTGGGCTTTAGCTCAATATCCAAGTCAATTACCTGAGGAATGTAGAATGACTAATGCTAAATGTTTTATTGGTGTTAGAAAGAAAGGAGGTGACGATAGAATGCCAATTCCTATACGTCATCTCCTTAAAATGGCAAAATATATTGGAGAAGAAGGGTATAATATTCGTACCGCAGATGTAAGTAAAATTCCACAATCTGAAGAATAAGATAGCATGAAAGAAAGTCTTATAGGATTGTATGTCGATAACACGGAAGTTCCAGAGTATAAAAGCGCTGGAGCTTCCGGTTTCGATTTACGAGCTAAATTTAATCCTAAAATTCCGTGGTTTGATAAAAGTGTTATTGGTAGGATATTAAATCACGATAAAGATGTCACAGCTTATCTTTATGATAATTGCTATGATGGTCTTGAATGGGTTATTGATTTTAACATATTAGATAAATCTATTCGTCATGCAGTAAATCAACCAGTTGAAGGAAAAACTCTTCTGGAATATATGGTCGTAAATGATGTTGGCGCAGTTAATATCATTCTCCCATATAAAACTGTTAAATTTGAAACTAATATTTATACTGAAATACCTGAAGAAGATGAAATGCAAATTCGTCCTCGCAGTGGTATTTCAAGTACTACTTTATTAGATGTTAAATTTGGTACTGTGGACAATGACTGGCGTGGTAACAGCGGAATCATAGTACAAAATCCTACACCTTTTAGTTATATTATTATTCCTAATAGTAGACTTGCACAAGGTGTAATTGTTGAAAAGAAACGTGCAGTATTTGATATTAAATCTTCTAAAGATGAACTAAGCAAAACTGAACGTGGTGAAAATGGTTTTGGTAAAAGTGGTCTAATGTAATAAATCAAAATAAGATGTGTACTAAATCAGATATTCCGCAAGGTGAACATTATTATATCGGTGTTAAACTGATTAAAGCTCGTCGAGCTTATAGGATTAATTGTAATGAGATAGTTTATGACTTAAATCGTGCTCATAATCCTAATGATGTTATTGAAGAAGGTTATGAAGTTATTTATTCTGATAACTATAAATCTTTCTCACCAAAAGATGTTTTTGAAAAGGCTTATTATATGATTTTAAGTCCTAACAAAATTCAAGAAGGTGATGTACTTAATTTCATGAAAGAAGGTTATTCTTTACGTCTTGGTGAAAAGACAACAGTTGTTTGCGATACTACTCTAACTGGATTCGATACTGTCGGTATAGCTACTTGTGTAGACCCTCAAACCTACGACCATGATATGGGATGTGGTGTAGCTCGTCGTGATATTAAAGATAAAATCTGGGGACATCTGGGTTTTGTTCTTCAATGGGCTATTAATGGTCTTAAAAGGTAATTTATGATTAAGCGACTAAATGTAAAGAAAAATGTTAGATTATTAGGTGTCCAATGGGATGGTGCTAATATCTCAGAATGTGTTAGTTTTTGTAGATATTGTCATTTTTCCGATGGTTGGATGTTTATTATGTTTAGAGAGAATATAATTCGACTTAATAAAGGAGATTGGATTATTGCTTTAACTGATAAAGAATTTACTGTTATTAATAATGAAACATATCAATATCTTTTTGATAAACCGAAAGATGTTGAAAACGGTGGCGAATAAAACGCGACAAGTGGGCGTGCAACCTCCTGCCCCACCGGGTCAGCGAAGCCCGAAGGGCTGAGCTATCAATGTTACAACTTTAATTGCTACTATAATTGTTGTTATTATTAATAACGATATTACTAACATAATAAGTGATACAGACAGACCGTCAGAGTGCCTATTTTCAGGCGTTCTGACGGTCTTTTTTTTGTCAGTTAGACAAATGTACCATTAACAAAAGATAATGCCCGTAGCAGGCTGGGAAGCACCGCCACGGGCAAATATCCGGCGTTTACTCTATTAGACTATTCGTCCTCGTAGTTATCACTATCTTTCGGACTAATCATTTCTCTAACACTACTAAATGTAATACCAAAAGGATTATACATATTGTAATAAGACATAGTAGCACCAAGATTATTAAACTTATTAATTTGACGAAGAACAGGAACAGCTTGACGTAATGCAACTGCACGTTTATCTTGTCCCTTATAAATACCTCTATCATAAATAAGTTCATCATCATCAACCCAAAGACCTTGAATAGTAAGATTAACAAGTTTATATGCAGATTGTAAAGTTTTCTGACCAGCAAACAAACTATTTGCAGTTTGTTCTATTGTAGCCATCCAACCAAATACTGGCATAGGTTCAATCATTTGTTGATAATAAGTTGTTGCAGCATACATAGCGTGCTGATACAAAATATTATCTTCGTCATCATCATCTTTCTTAAATGCACCAAGTGTCATAGCAGCAAGAGCACTAAAAGCTAAAGCACCCATTAAACGAGCAAATTTCATAGTTGCTATCTGTTCATTTAAAGGAAGAGTATTATAATAGAATCCTACATTAAGTAACCAACTTGATACACCTTTGAAGAAATTACCAATACCTTTCATATAGTCGATAACAGTATTATTATCATTAAGGCTATCTTTGAAGGCTTGACTACCACTTCTAAACATATCAAACATAGGATTAAATATAGGAACTTCATAAGAACCTAATTGTTCATTATAAAATATACGACCGAAACGACGACCGAAATAACGAACAAAGTTAGGACGAACCCATTTCTTAAATTGCATTAACAAATCACCAAAAGCAGCATCTTGTAAACTATTTCTGTCTACACGATTGTAAATACCATGTAATGATTGGTTAATAGCTTTAACTCGACCGCGGAACTCCGAAAGAGTTTCTTCTGTAAGACCACTTTCAGGATTAAAACTTAAACGACCATCTTCAAGTTTAAGTTCCGAACGAAGAGTATTGTATTTATCAAAAGCTTCACGTTGAGCTTTTTTATTAGTCTTTCGAGAATCAACAATTTTCTTACGTTGTTCATCAGAAAGTAAATTATAATGTGATTTAAGATATTGAGAAGCATAATCGTGATTCCATAAATACTCTTTTGAAGTACGTTTTTCTTCACGAGCTATCTCAGCATCTAAATCTTCTTTGAAAATAAGATATTTATCATATTGTTCATTAGTAAGAACATCTTGTAATAACTTTTCAAGATTATCATTATAAAAATCATTGAAAGCCATAATCTTACCACCAACTACTCGATGAGATTGTGTAGCAGCAAGTAACATACCAAACTGCATAATGAACTCACCCATGTTATTAGGAGCATAGCCAACAGTATCAACCATTCGCATAGCTTTAATCCAATAGGAAGTTCCAGTATCAGAAGATGTTACATCACGAGTATCTTGATAAATATCATCAAAGTCTTTAATGATTGCTACAAGTACATCATCAGTTCTTGTCGAATTAATATCGCGTAAGAAATGAGGAATAGTCTTAATAACATCACGCAGACCTGATTTCATAATATCTTTGCTTTCAACAAAGTTATTAGCAGTAGATTCAACTATCATATCAGTAACACCTTTGAGAATATTAGTGATACCAGCAGTATAGTTGAGATACATGAAAGTCATAGAAGTATAACGTAATAATGCACCGGCAGAAACATCGAGAACACTATTATATTTACTAAAATTAAAAATACGACGTTCCATATTATTTAACTGTTCATTCGCATTTTTAATAATATCACGAGGTGCTACACCAGAAACTCCACGTTCGTTCATTAAATATTTCGTAAGCTGATAATCAGTTTCAAAATTATTAATTGCACGAAGATTATAAAGTTCTTGTGTAAAACCTTTCATTACATCAACAATATCATAAGACATCACCTTTGCTTTATACTTTTTATTTTCAAGCATTACAGCATCGTTATAATGTCTAATTTCACGAAGAGTTGAAGGCTTAACTGTAACAGGAAGTTTGTTATTTTTATCAAACCATTCACTAAACAATTCTACAATTCGAGCTTCGTATTCAGTATAACTTTCAGACTTATACTTTTTACGAATATTAAATACAGGAATATGTTTAGGAACTTGTAAAGTTTGAGCCTTTGTAACAAATCGTTTAGTACCATCAATGTCAGTATAATACCTATCTTTATGAATCATAGGAATACTAACAAATTGTTTAGCAGATTGACCTAATGTAGCTTGGGGAATAAAAGGCATTACCTCATCCCATCTACCATAATAGTTAATCCAGTTACCGTCATATTCACGAATAGTTCGTTGAATAAGATTACGAATAGTATTGAGTAACTTTTGTTCTTTATCACTTAAAGCTGCATATTCATCTGATACTGGGGTATTACCAAAATCAAGTTTATAAAGAACGTTTTCACGTTTACCACTAATATCAGTGATAAGACTAAGTTCAATAAGGTCATGAGTTTGTAAATAAACAAGTTTCTCACGATTACTTAATTCAGTAAGTTCAGCAAGATGTTTAGCTGCTTCAACATCACTTAATGGAACAATGTTCCAAGTATGATTTTCATTATATTTCTTTATAATATCATCAATGATTTCGAGAGTTTTTTCAGCAGTAGCTCTTGTAACAAAGCCACTATCAGTATAAAGATTCTTATAAATAGCATCACGAATATCTTTTCGTAAAGTACCGGTCGAATCTCCAAGACCTTCAGTTTTATAACTACCGATTAAATCTCCATATTCATTAATGAATTTGTGCATTAACTTTTCACGAGCACGAGCATTTTTAGAAAGTCCCGGTTGAAACTCTTCAAGTGCACTTTCAAGTTCATCATTAATGCGTTGAGCTGCTTTCTTAGCTTTATAATTAGCTTCATCCCATGCTTTACCAGTAATATCAATCAGAGTAATACCAGTTGTAAAAGCAGAATCAAGCCAAAGTTGTGTCTTATTAATATCTTTATCAAGTTCAAATAACAAATGTTGAATTTCTAACCACTCATCTTCTGTTATTTCAACGCTATTAACATCAAATCCTTCAAGACTACCATTGTGTGAAGCAAGATATTCTTTAATCTTACTAAATGTAGTAGTGTATTTAGGATTACGACTCTTATCAATTACAGCCCAAGTTACTACATCTTTAACAGATTGAATAACATTAGACCGTATTTCAGCAACTTTTGTTGCAAGAGATTTAAGTCGAGCTATATTATTGTTTAATTCACCAAATTCCTTAGTAAATAATTCTTTACCTTCTTCACTTTCAGCATCATAAACTGTATCTTGAATTTTGATTTCTTCAAGTGTGAGATATGGACTAAAATGAGAAGCAAGTTTTAACATCATTACAAGTCTATCTTTGTAATCAAGAGCCGCACCATAATTTGAACGAATTTCTTCGTAATTCAAATCCTTAGTAATAGCCCATAATTGCTTGATAGCATCATAAACAGAACTACTTAAATTAGCCAAACGACTATAAGTAGCTTTCATTGCAGCAATATCTCGTTCTTCAAGAGCGCTCTGAATACCACCTTCAAAACTTTCATCATCGAAGGATTTTAAGATATTCATAAATTCCTCACGATTTCCAACATTGTTATTATTCAAAAACTTCTGGATTCTATCCATAATTTTCAAAGTTTCAATAGCAATATTAGAATCGACAACAAGAGAATTTCGTAAACCATCTCTTGTAGGAACATCAGCATGAATAACACGAGAATATAATTTTTCATTATCACCATAAATATTAATATTCCTACGAGGAACATCAATATATGTTTCTGCAACTATTCGACCAATACCATCATTTAAGACAGTACTAACCGAAGTCATAATAGGATTAATTCTGTAAAGATTACTAATAAAAGTTTTTGTCCAATCATCCAAATAATTGAAATCTCTATTAGCATCAATTAGAACATCACCGTTAATATAAAGATTACCATTCTTTAACATAGGAGCTACACGAAGAGCTTCTTCGTAAGCAGATTTGTTATAATCTACTTGAATTGCAGATTTATGATAACCCTTATAGAAAGAATGAGTTGCTTGTGTAGTAATAAAAATAGATGAAGCAGAAGATTCTAATTCATTATAAATAACATCACTTGCAGAAGAATGTGTATGTTCAACATTGATAAATGTAGGAGTAGTAACTTCAACTGAATTTAATACTTCAAAATCTGTATCAGATACAGAAGCAACATCAGTATCAATTACATCTTCAGTTTCAACATCAATAGTGCTATCAACAGCATCTTCTGTTTCAATCATATTAGCATCATTGAAATCTGAATTTTCATCCATTTGGACTGATTCATTATCATCAATAGCTAACATGAATTTATGAATAGCATCAGAATCTATAATAACCGATAACCTATCAGTTATAATAGTTTCACCATCTTTTTGAACTTGTGCCATCATACCTTCTTGATAAGTAGGTATAATACTAATATCACCAGTCATTAAAGATGCTTCATTACGAAGTAAAGGATTAACAGGTAAGAATACATAAATCTGTTTCAACGGACTATTTGTATTTGTAGGAATTGCATATCGTTTGTATACACGATTTTTACTACGAGTAATCCTTTCAGTTACATATTCTGCATTAGCATATTCAGAATTAATTAATCGAGCTTCAGTTTCAATATAGAAATTCTGAGTATTACCATTCTCATCAATATAAGAACCAGTACCAACATTTTCGCCGTTAGCATTTTGAACATAACCAATAGTAGCTTTATTCTTATTTGCTTCCCAACGATAACGTTTTTGTATATCACTTAATAATACTGGATTCATATCTGATTTCATACGAGATATTAAACTCATAACAGGTGTAATATCTACATTTCCATCAAATACAGCTTTTTCAGCATTTCTTAAGTTCTCTGCGTAATTACCAATATTAACAGAAGGGTCAGGATAATGAACTTCACGACATAAAGCATCATATTCTGCATTAGGTCGATTAGTACTTATAAGTTCAATCGGAATATATTTTGAAACATTATAAGCATAATTAAAACCTTCTGTAACATAAGTATAAACTAATAACTGACGTATCGTATGAGCAATGTAAGGAATTTTACTATCCCACATACGAAGAATACTATCAGTCATATTAGACCAAGAATTGACATCATTATCATCACGTTGGATTCTAATAACATCATAAGGTACAGAACGATTATTCTTACGAATTGTTAAATACTTAAATATGTTATCACCTCTAAACTCAGGTGATTTCTCAATATAATCTCTTAATGTACTATCTTTTTGAATAAATTGAATTTGTTGAGCAAGTGAAAGTTTAGTGTATTGAGTAAAACTTTCAGGTGTATAACCATCTTTAACAGTATTCAAAAGAGTCTTAAAGATAAGTTTTTGTTCTTTAAGTTGTTCCTCTGTATGAATACCTAATGTAGTAAGAACTTCCGGAGTATTATCAGGTGTTAAAATAGGAAGAACTTTAACAAGTCCATTATCTAATCCACCGTTAATACTTACGAGATAGTTCATAATACTATCAGTAACATATTTATAAGTAGATTCATCAATCGAATTTTTACGTTGAAGTATCTGACCTAAAATCGTATTAGCAATGTGATGATTTCGAGTAATGAAAACATCACCGAAACCATTAGCCATTAACCAATGTGCATATTGATAACGAGCTTGAATTACACCGTAAGCACTTTGATTTTCAGTATCATTGAATTTTTTACCATCAAGATAACCTTCAAATGAACCAACAAATATACTTTCAATAATGTCTTTATTATTATCAAGAATTACCTTATTAGGAGTTTCATATCCAACAGCTAAATCCTCAATAAGTTCACGACGTGTCATAATATCATTTCGTTTCGGAAGTTCCGCACGAAATCTTTTCATATCAGAATAAGTAATCGCAGCAAGAGGATTACCTTTAACATCTTTTGGTTTATAATGCCGTCTAAAAGCATCAGAACTTTCACGAGTAAAAGCAGCTTTAATCGCATCTATTGCTTTAGGATTACCAGCATTTTCTTCGATATATTCATCAATAAATCGAAGCGTTTGATTATATTTATCATTTACAAGTTCTTTTAAGGTTTTTACTGGATAATAATATTCAGCAAGTTTACGTTCTTTTTGGTCAGCCTTAAAGAAACTATCAACCCTACTTTCACTTTTAAGCATAAAGTTAAGGTCAATCAAATTAGTAGCAATTTCATTATATTCAACAAAATTACCAAGAACGCTAATCTGACGTAATAACCAATCTGCTGTACGATTATCACGATTTTTAATATTATCTAATAACTCTTCAGTAGTTTGATAACCATATTTACCACTGATTTCATTAATAGTGATATTCGGTAATTTATCTTTTAATTCATTAAGCTGTCCGACAGTAAGAGTTTTAGTTTTACTTTTACCGCTTGCGATAGTCATTATTACATCATGAGATTCAACCGGAGTAATTTCTTTCTTAACAATCAAATCAGCATAAATCTTAGCAAGTTCTACACTATAATCAGAACGAATTGCTTCGACAGCATCAAGAATTGTAAAATTACCACGACTTAATGATTGAACTTCCATTCGATTAACTGCTTCAACAATAGCAGGTTGATGAATAAAAGCATCTTCATTAGTGAATCTATTAGGTTTATCATTGTAAAGTTCAATAGTAACACCAGATGATATAGCACGAGCTACACTTAAAGTATGAACATTAAGATTAAATCCAAGTCCAGCTTTAAGAACATCAAGAATACCAGAAGTAAACTGATTCATTTGAAGTTCAACTCGCTCACCACTAATATCCAAATGTTCATTAAGTGCATCATTATTAATCCAAACATCATTAACCCAAAGAGCATTTTCTTTTGGCAATAATTGGATATTTTCAGCACCATATCGTTTAGCTAAAAACTCTTTATATTTACTTGTTAATCGAGGTATACCTTTATCACTTATAGTGTACATTTCACTTCTATCAGCAAAACCTTTAGGTATCGGTAAAGAATTAAGACTAATCTTACGACGAATACCTTTAAGCAATCTACCATGTAAAGTAGAAATTGTTGCGATTAAAGTATCGAAATTAACAGAATGACCTTTAAGAACTGTTGAACCCATACTCATGTTATTAAGAGTAATCTTATCCATGAGGTTATTAGGATTCAAAGTTTTAAGAGTATAATTCCAAAGAGCATTATCCCGGTCAGATACAGCTTGAATTTCAGCCATACCATTAGGTTTATTTACTTCCTCAGCATGATTTGGATTAGAAAGAACAGCTGTAATAATATCAATCAAATGATTATCACGAGCTTCTCTACTATTCAATTCATAAATATTCTCGTTTTGAACAAAGTCTTTTGTAAAAGCATTAAATGCTTCATCAATATTACTTTGAATAGCACTTAAATGAGGAATAATAGTTTTATCAGTATCCTCAACAAGGTATTGGAATTTTGATTTAATAGTATCAAAATTACTAATTGTATCAGGAGAAATATTAATAGTAGCCAACTGACTATTAACATTCTTAACAAACTTAATTAAATCATTAATTGCTTTATAAGCACGAATTAATAAATCCGAAGTATAAGCGCGTTGAGTTTGAGTGTAATTACCAAAATCTTCAGTAACACCATCTCGCTTATTAGCAAGATATTCTCGAACTAAACTATTCACATCACCGTAATTCTTTGCAAATCCATACTGTAAATTATGCAGAATAGATTTAAGAATCTTAGTATATTCCGGATTACTTTTAACATCTTGCAAATCCTCTTTAATTAATTCAATTATATTATTGAGAGGAGATTGATTTGCATTAGTAGGTACTAAATTAGGATTATAATACCGGCTAATCCACTTAACAATAGCATTAAAATTATGACTTGTTAAATTAGTAAATTCTTGTGGAGTAGTAGCTAATTCGATGTACTTTTGCTTAAATATCGACCGTGTGAATTTACCCCCTACTTGGGCCTGCGAGGCATCAAATTTCGACTTAAATTCGACAGGTATATATTTGTCTTGCTCAAAAATTACATTGCGATAGTAGGCGTAAATCGAGTCAATATCAAAGTCCCAGCCAGTACGAGTAATAAGACTTTGTGGAAATATAGCTTGTGTAGCATTATTATTAAGAAAACCAACAACTTCAAATACAACCATTGATTGTTTACCCTCGGTAGGAATACGAATGCCTATCATCCGACGAGCTTCAACATCAAGTTTGTCAATATCAACAGTTATAATATCCTTAGTTGTACCATTTTCATTAGTAATAGTTTTAACAGTACCAATATTTTTATAGAAATCCATTTTCCACGGATTAACTATAACTTCTGCATAATGGTAATTTCCATCCTCACGATATTCAGCTTGTAATTCAAGACTTCTACCAGTTCGTTTACATTCTTCAATAAAACTTGAAGCATATGTGATAGAACCATTAACAACAAGTTCATCAATAGTTTTATTGTAAAGTTCTTTATCAGAATAGAACTCATTATGTTTGATTAACTCATTACTTGCAGTAAATATATCTGCTCGAATAGGAGCATGAAATCCGGGAAGATATTTATTAATAACTTGTTTACTTAACATAGAAGCCAGTATCTTCTCTAACTTACCTTTAATAACAGGATAAGATAAAGGCATAGTCGGAAGACCATCTTCTTTAATTTCAAGAGCTTTTCGAATAGTTATAGCATCAACATCATCCGATATAATTTCTTGAAAACGATTAACAAGTTTATTTATATCAATTTGAATAGCACCGCGAGCATCAGTTCGAATTTCACCATTCTCATCGATACCACCAATATCGTAAAGTAATTGCATAGCATCTTCACGAATATTAGTAGCTAATGTCTTTTGAAATTCATCAAACAGTTCTTTACCAGTAACATTTTTGCCATCTAATTCATAAATAGCATTATTCCAATCAAGACCTTCCATAATCTGCTTAACTAACTGACCACCTAAAATAGTAGTTTCATCAAGCAAATCAGCTTTAATATCTTGTTGAATAACAAAATCATTATCTCGCATATAAAGAATAGACCTATCATCTACTCGATTTAATGCTTCAATATCAAGACCACCTTGGTCATTATGAATTTTAACTGGTGTAATACCAGATACTTTAACAGCAGAAATAGGACTAACTTGGTCAATATTATTTTGAATCATCCAATCATATAATTGACCCATAGCACTACCTCGTGTCATACTTTCAAAAAGAACAACAGTCGAGTCTTTAATCTGAACACTATCTACCTCATCAGCAAATATATCAACTTCATTACCAGTTACAGCCGGAGCATGATAAAAATCACCACGGCGACGACGAGTTGTACCAAACAATTTAACTTGTTCTACAACCTTAGCATAAGATGTAGGATTAAATGTTTTAGTTGGGTCTTGTAAATCAGTAATATATTGATACAAAGGTTCGCTCGGATTCCAACGACCAGTAGCTTTCAAAAGTTTAATAAGACCTACATCAGTCATAATAGACTGAGAGTCATTGATAGTAGCAGTAGCACGATAAGCATCCAAAATAGCTTCATTTTGAATACCCATTTTATCAAGAATATTACTATTGAAATTCATATCTTCCATAACAACAACTTTACGAGGAGTATCGTTATGAATTGAATCAATAGAATTAAGACCATTCTTAATAACTTGTGCTACACGTTTATTGAGGTCTACTGTATCTTTATATTCTTCAATATCACCATTAAATATAGCGTTCATACTATGATTATAGATAGTATGATTAAGTAATACTTTAAGTAAACTTAATCGAACACCATCATTATCCATAATATCATAAGTAGCAAGAACGTGCTGACGAGCGCTATTTAACAGACTTTCTTTCTTTAATGTAGGAATAGTATCAAGAGTATACTCTTTACCATCAGCTTTACGACGTTTAATCCAGTCATTAGCTTTCTGATTATATACTTCTTGAACTAAATCTGCTAAATAACTATCGAAAGTAGTAACGACACTTGTATCAGTTTTGATATTAGTATCGTAAATACTTTTAGCAATATTTTCAAAACTATCAACACCAGTTGTAGCATTCCAACGAATATAAGCAGCTACGAAATCACGAATGTTACCAGTATTAGCAACGAGATTTTCATTGTAAGGTTCATTGCGAACTTGTGCAATCATATTACGATAAACTTCTGTAACATCTACATTATTTATCTTTGCAATATGAGCAGGTAATGTGATATTCTTACCATTCTCAATATAAGTAATATTCAAGAACTGAAACGCCTTACCAGTCGGAATACCTTTTGCATCATAAATAGCTCTACCATTCCAATACTTTCGATTATGACGAGTTTTCATTTGAGCAAGATTCTCGTCACTATTATCTCTTAATTGAAATATAATTTGCCCAAAAGTATTAAACTTAAAGATATCACTATTTACAATCTTTTCGATAGAATGAAAAACATTTGATTCTTCATTTATAGGATTATCTGTTATACGAACAAACTTATTTCGTGCAACAAGATTATCTAAATATTCAGTTACATAAGAATATATACGAGGAGCATGAGTAGCTAACCTACTACTAATACCATTCATCGGAAGATAAATATTTAATCCACGAGAAATAGCATCATTAATAAATGGAACTACTCGACTTTCAAAATCTTTTACATAAGCATCATAATCTGCATCAGTAAAATAATCTGTTGTCGTAGGTTTATTCGGAGTAATATTCTCACCCTTGAAACCATCAATTTCGATAGTATTTTTAAGACCTCGAATAGATTCTTGTCCAGATGTTGCTGGAGCACCTATCGCACGACTTTTAGTATTACCTGAGAAAATAAATACCGATTTAGGATGTGCTGCAACAGCCGCAGGTGTATAATTAGAACCGAAAGTCTTAACGTGAATTGAAGTACGAGGTTTAGAAGAATCTTTAATAAATAAATCATCGACTTCAAGTCGTTTTGTAGTCATCATATAACTACGAGGACTATCAGATGTTAAAAATACATATTGACCAAGCATATTAAGAATAACCTCGGTATATGTATAAAGAGCACCTTGTACCTCACGATATTTCAGACCTTTATTTCCAATCTTAACACCATTAAATGCAGATAGTGCAAACTGATAACGACGTTCAACATCGGAAATAAATGCAGGATTTACTTCATATTCACCAATACTATTTTTAGTGAATATTCCAAGACCAGTCTTTTCATCATAAATAAGAATATTATCTTCTGCACCCGGAGCAGTTAAAGTCGGGTCATTAAGATAATCCTTAAATATATACTTGATATATTCAGTATTTACACCAGTACGAGTAACAAATCCACGAAGGAACTTTGTAAGCATACTATCATACTGGGGTGAATAATTAAGTTTACCTTGAACATCAAGATAACTCATATTCGTAAAACTGTTAAAATCATAAGTAGCAATTTGTGCTAATGAATATAAATATCCATTAATATTATGTGCAGGAATCTCTTTGTCACGATATGTATTAACACGATGTTTAGTATCGTTAACTACATTTTCAAGAAGAGAATTAACTCTTGAATATACTTCATTAGCATTATCGTTTGCATTATAATATTGGGTAAGAGCATCACGAGTAATTGCTAATCCTAAATAATTAATTACAGACATCTGTTTATCTAACAGAACTGCTTTATCAATCTTACTACGTCTTGAAATAGGTTCAAAAATACGTTTAGATTTAGGATTAGTATAAAGTACATCATTCAGATTATTATATAATCCAAACTCAATATTTGTACTTAAAACACTTTCAAATCTATCAATATATGTTTTAACACCAAATGATTCTCGATTATTCTGATAAATAGTAGCATTATTACCACCTTCTAATGCCATAATATTTACAGGAATAACAGCAAGTTTAATTCCAGAAATATAAGCATTTACAAAAGAATTATCATAATCAGAAGCAGCAGAACCATCATCTTCAAATACTCGTTGGAATATTTCAAGAATAGGAGTAAACTCATCATTTATAGCTGCAAGTTGTTGCAATCTATTATATACATCTTGAGGTTGAATATCGTAAAGATGTGCCTCAATAAGTTTATTCCATAAAACATTAATATCAATAGGAGCAGGAATATATGCTTTATTAGCAGTTCTATTTTTGAAATTACTCGAACCTACAAGAAGAGCTATTTGAGCTTTAACATGAGATGCTAACGTATTCTTTCTGTCAATACGTTCTTTTTGCAAATCATCCCACATTACTTCAATATCTTCAATAGCATCACGTTGTCCTTCTTCTGTACTTTCATCATCAACAATCCGATTATTCTGATAAGCACGCTTACGATTAATACCATAGTTCTTATCAATATAATCAAGAAAATAATTAAAGATTTGACTATTACCTTTATTCAAATCTGTAAGTACATTTGCTACAAAAATATCGTTAAATCTTGTAGGAATAAAATTAGGTCGAGTTTTATACTCTTCAAGTTCTTTATTAAACTCAGCAAGAATTAAAGCTTTAAATCCACTACGAGAAACATCTCGGTAATTAGCTCCAAAGCGAACTTGTCTTTGTTCCGTAGTAAGACCTTTTAACTTAAAATAAGCAGCAGTTAAAACACGAGCCATGTAGGCATAATCCATCTCATCAAATGTAGCAGTATTTACAATAGACGGATTAAAAGCGTGTTTAATATCAAGACCTAATGCGTTACCAAGAGATTCAAAATCTTTACGAATATCTTCACTATAAGTTTCATCTGTTGAAAGAGCAGCTAATACAGATTCTAATTTAAGTTCACCACTTGTATAAACGGGATAACCCGTAGCTCCATAAGGAGTACGGGCATCCGCTTCTGCATATAAAAACGCTGTAAGAATACGACGTTTAAAAGCATTCTCTAATGATACATCAGCATTATCTTCAGCATAACCTCGAATATTATTATAATCTTTAATAGTAGGTAAAACACCTTTTCCCATTAAAGATGTAATAATATCTTCAATAGGCTTAGTCTTAAAAGACTTCATTTGATGATAAAGACCAGATTTCTCAAGTCTTCCATCAGCAGTTAAACGATAAGGTTCAGGACTACATTGTGCATTCATAAACTAACAAATTTTGTTATTATTGTCATCAATATATTTATCAATAAATTCGATTACATATCCACCGTTTGAAGATACAACATTTTTCTGATTATTCAAAACATTTTCAGAACTATTTGAAAAAACCTGACCAGTGGGCGTCAAACCCACTCCCCCACCGGGTATTACTATGTTCGGGCCAATATCAGAAACATCAAGACTATTAAGTGTTTCAGAATTATTGTCATCAAACGTAATTTCACCGTCATCATCAAGAAAATCCAATTCAACTTGAGCTACTCTTTGATTTTCTGTCAGAGTTTCATCAGGCGTTTTAATAGGTTCTGTAACTGATAAATTATCATGTGTTGCATCGTTTGTAACATTAGTTTGATTAGTTGTAACTGAGGTTGGCTCCGCTGCTGGGCTTCGCCCAGCGCTCCGCTCCCCGGTGGGAGAGGAGGTTGCACGCCCACTGGTCGGACTTTTTGCGCGTCGGCTGTTCACACTATCCAAACTATTAATTACTATATTTCGTACATTACTAAGTAAACTATTATCAGTAATTGTATCTATACCAATAACAGAAAAAATTGCATCAATAATTTTATCCCAAAGACTTTTACGTTTCTTAATCTTCGGAGCTTCTTCTACAATAATCCTATTTGCCAAATTAGCAAACTGTTTATTTGTAAAAGCATAAGTAACTATTTCAGCAGGAGTTTCACTTAATATTTTAAGATATGTACGAAGATAACCAAGTTCAAGTTCAGTTAAATCGCTCTTATATTTAGCATTAAATTCTTTAGAATCAACTTTAAATGCGGTATCATTAATATCGCTAATTAAGGTAGCAAGTTTATCGTATAATTCTTTAGAATTAGCTTGTTGTTCAAAATACTTATGAAGAGATTCATGAGTAATATTAACACCTAAATCAGTAGCAGTAAAATCACGTTTAGTAAGTTTATTACTATTGATAACGATAGTTTCAGTACCTTTATCATATTGAGCAATTATGAAATCTTGTTTACTTGATAGTTTCTTAATACTTAAATTAGTTTTACCATCAGCATAAATTCTATCATATAATTCAGCGATTCTGTTAGCAACATCTTTAGATACAAAATCAGGTATAACACCTAATACTCTAAGACCTGCTACTTTATCATCTGTAATATTAACAAGTTTTTGATACCAGTTTGTTTCAGTATCATTTGTCATTGAACTTAATGTTGTAATTGCTTTAACAGCAAATTCTTTCGTCATATCTTCTGATTCTCGAATAGGATTATCAGAACTTTCAGATTTAAGTTCAAAGAACATTGCAGGTTGAATAGAATCAATAGTATAATTGGTAACAACATTACCATTGGTATCTCTAATTCCAATAACACTTGTTGTTAAAGCGCCGGTGTCAAGAATAAAATCTTGCATCGAATCAAATGTTGAAGAAACAGATTTATCAACGATACCTTGTTGTTTAGCCCAATCAAGTATTTTAGATTTATATTGACCTTTAACTGCTACGTAACCATCATCTGTTTTAACACCATAAGTATAATGGTCGCCTTGCAATGCAGTAGTAACACTACGTTGCATATTACCATATAGTTTACGGAACAGATTATGATTAAGTAAATCAGTTAAATCTTTACCAGTAATACCTCTTGCTTGCAAATCAATTACAGCGTAAGTTCCTTTATTAGATTTACTTTTCTCAATAATACCATTTAATTGAGCAAGTTCTCGTGCTGTAAAAGGACTCTTAGCAATACGAACTTTTGAAGTAGTTCTATTAACTGGAATTACTCTACGACTTAATCGAAGTTTAACAGGAGTAAATTTATCACCAGATTTAGTATATTCAATACTAATTCTATTGATATAACTTATTCCATTTCCAAGTATATTCTTTTTACGAACAACTGTTTGGAAATCTAAATGTTTAATATAACGAGTTTTTCCAGTAGCAGGGTCTGTATTTTCATAAAGAGAACTAATGTTAAACCATTCAGCTCCCGGAACTCCACGATTGTAACTTGTAATGATAGCTTCTGATAAAGGAGCTAATCGACTACGAATATTAGCATTATGAGCTTTAGTTCGAGTCTTATTAGTATCATCCACAAGAGTATACAGACCAGATTTAGCATCAGTAGGAAGAGATGTAAACGTAGCATCTGAAATAATATCACTCATAGTTTGAGTAACAAATTCCATAGCAGCTACATTAAACGGTGTATCTGCAACATCACTTGCTAAATTACCACGATGTAATGGAACATAACTTTTTCCATTCTCACCAGCATTAGCTTGAATTTCAGCATACATTTGGAAATGCCTATCAGATGAAGTAATTTTATCTTCAACAATAGGATTATTAAATGCAGTGTCAGTAGTAAGTGATGAAACTAACATTAAACCATCAGCATCAGGCTGACGTTGAATAATATTAACAGCAGGTTTACCATTAACTGTAACAGTACGTTGCATCTCTTCATTTACATTAGCTCGATAACCACTTGAATCGGCAAATGTAATAGGAGATTTATTAATACCTTTTAATACTAAAATTGCAGAACCTTTTTCTTTAATTTCAGTAATAAGTTTTTGACTTTGAATAAAGTCATTTCCAAGTTTGGTATTTAGATTCTGATAAGCGTTCTTGATTCTAAGTCCATAACGAACATAATCATTAAGATTTTTAAGTCTTACGTTATAGAACATAGGACTAATAAGATAATAAACCTTATTTAAGTCAAGAGCTTCAATATCAAATGCTTCAGGACTAACACCTTCAACTTCGGTATTATATTGGATAGCTCCAATGAAAGCATTAATTATTTCAGAATGTTCAGTTTTTGATGTATTACCATATTTATCTAATTCTTTAATAATTGATTTCAGTTTTGAAACAACTGAATCAGAATTTTGTTGTTCACGAGTTAAGGCTTCAGTATATACTTTATAAAACTCTTTTGTTAAGTTAAATATTGTATCACTTCCACCAGCTTTTCGGATAATAGTATCTATAAATTTAGATGTTCCATAAGAATTACCAAAAGCAGAATCATATTGATTAACTCCACTTTCATCAATTCTACCTAATTGGATTCCATGATAAGTTTCACTATCACCTAAACCAATTCGTTCAATTAATAGTTTCTTACCATTTACATCTAAATTGACATCGACATTACCATCTTTATAAGTAACTTCAAATTCCTGACCTTCGTGTAAAGTTCTTAAAGCATCAAATAATTCAGTAGCCTTGAATTTAACACCATTAACTGTAATGTTGTTTTTAATAACACGAGTTTTAGGATTATAATATTCAGAACTTGTGATAATCTTATAAACTTCAGGTGTAAGACGACGTAAACCTTTGAAACCATTAGTTTCAAATTCACGTTGAATATGAGTTTTGAAGAAATCACTTAAAAACTTACCATGAAGATTTAAGTTACTATCAAGATAAGCACCATCTGTTGTTTGAATAGGATTAGCAATTCGTTTATTAATAATATCAAACAAACGTTTAAGAGCATCAAGTTGTTCTTGTGGAACACCATTCTTACTCATTTGTTGATATATTGTATTAACATTTACATCATTTTTGAAATATTTAAGTGCATACCAAATAGGTTCATAATATTTAATAACATCATTACGACCATCTGTTTGCTGATATATAGAATCAAGAATATCTTCGTAAGTATAAACGTGATTATCAGTAAATATCTGACGACCATCAAGTTTTACAATAGTATTTTCAATAGCATCAAGAGCATTACGCATTGAATCACTAATGTAATAACGATAGTCATTAGTATTAAATTCATCTCTCGATTCAGTATCATCTATAAAGTCAGAAACACTGTTAGCAAGTACATCAAGACTATTAAGAATAGATACATCATCGTTTAATTCAGTACCACTTTCAAAATTATAATATCTCGAAAGAATAGAATAAGCCATTCGAGCATTTCTTAATAAATCAAGAACATTACTTTGACGAACAGCAGTAATAACATCTACTCCAGTAAGATTCAAAGCATCAACATCAGATACCAGATAAGGTTGAATTGATTGAGCTAATGTATGAAGTCTTGTACGAGTAGGAAGATTAGGGATAGCACCATAATCTAAAAACTCTTTTGCTAAATTATTTACGGCAGTAGCAAATTCCATAATTTTAGAAGTTTGACTACCAAAGCCATCATCATTTACAAGAGCATCATGTAACGGACTATCTTCATCTTGTCTAATAGCACGAATTTTACTAATAAACCTATTCATCACACTGTTGATATATGCGATATTAGTTTTGTAAAATTCAGTTGTACTTTTAGCTACTTCATTAATAATACTATTTTTGAATAGAGTTATCTTATGATAGAAATCTGAATATCTAACAGTATCAAAATTACTATTAAGATTTTCAAATTTGATTTGAGTAAGACCTTCAATTTGTGCTCGAATTACATTATGGTCTACATTAATATTCTTAAGAGTTAATTTACCATCAGTGATAGTATAATTATTATTAAGAACATTAGCAACGTTAGCAATATAGTCAGCAATAGCTTCACGCATTTTAGCGTTTTCTTCTTCACGATAACCAACTATATCACCACCATAAAGATTCCAAATCCAATCTTTAAAAAGATTAGATTTAAGATTGTTTGTAATACGAATATTACTATCTGATAATAACTGTTTTACACGATTAGCTTTTTCTAAATTTTCATTACTAATTTCAGTAGGTTGATATTCATTTATCCAACCAATAAAATTACCAATAATAGTAGTTCGTAACGTATTAAGTTCAGTATTATCAATAGGAGATAATAATGCTTTATAAGTATCACTATTAGAATCAGATAATTCTTTATACAGATTTATAATAGTATCTAAATAATGATTCTTAAATTCATCTGCTGAAAGTTTATCTTGAATACTATAAAGTGTTTTATAAATAGCATCAAATTTAGTTTGAACTTCACTTCGAATTTCAGTAATATCCATACCTGCAAGTTCTTTTGCAGAATATGTATCTTCCTTACCAGTCACATCATCTTTTATAGTAACCATTACAGCACTAAAATCGGTTTCGTCGTCGGTTACGACCTCGATTCTTTGCATGGTTTTGGGCGATTCTGCGACATTAAATTTTGAGCCTACCGAATATACCTTATTTTTAATATCGACGGTATTTGGGGCCTCGCTGTCATCGAGAGAGTACGAAATCCCGTTACTATCTGTAAGCACCTCGGTAGTAACATTTTCGGGTTCTTGACTTGCTTCTTGATTAGTAGTTTCAGTAGTTTCTTCTACTTTATCTTTAGCTTTTTCAATCTCTTCTTGTTTATCATAAACTTCTTTAAGTAACTTACTTCGTTCAGCCATAATCTCATCTCGGTTATTAACATTTTCTTCGAGAGCCATTACAGCCATACTTAGTTGAGTTCGAGCTTCTTCAAGAGATTTATATGTTTGATTATTGTTATTACGAGTTTCACGCAAACGTTTTGCAGCTTCATTATATTCAGCTACATTATTATTTTCACGTTCACCTTGTTCTGCAATATCACTATTAATTCTATTAAGTCTTGTATCGTAATCAGCTAAATCATTTTCAAATAATTCAATCTTCCTACGAGTATCAGCAATCTCACCATTATGAATAGCAAGTTCTTGTTCGTATTGAAGTTTACCAACTTCTAATTCTGCAATAGCTTGGCGAGCATTTGCAATTTGTTGTTGCAGACTTAAAATAGATTTTTTACTATTTTTAATTTCAAGAAGATAAGGTTTACGAGATTTACGATTAGGTTGTTTTGTACTGATAGCACCTTGATTGGCAATATAAGTATTTAATTCATCGATTTGAGATTGCAAACTATTAATTGTATCTTCAATAGTTTTAATTTTATTTACTAATCGAGTACGTTTACCTTTAAGTGTACTAATCGCTTTATTACGAGTTTTATCTTCAAGTTGAGTTTTATAATCTTCAATAACTTTTTGCAGTTCTTCACGTTCTTGTTCAAGAACAATCTTTTCTACATTTAAGCTATGGAGTTTACTATCAATAGCTTTAAGGGCTTCATCTCGTTGCTTACGAAGATTAGACGCTTCAATATCGAAAGTTTGAATATCAGTATCAACAATAGCTAATTGACGACGATAATAGTCAAGTAAATAATCATCAGTTGATGCCTGAACTTTAAGAACATTGTCGAAAGGATTACCCCAACTTAAACCCATATTACGAGCATGAATATCTCGCATAATAGTAAATTCTCTACGAAGAGCATCTACGACAGGTCGTTTATTAGCACCGTAAACTTCTTCAAGTTGAGCATCTGATAATTTACTTAATTCATCAAAATATTCAACAGCATAATTGAACCCATTAGCAGAACCAATTCTACCCATAATACCAACAAGCAAACTTGAAGCAGGGTCAGTAATAGTTCTGTTAACTTTTGGAGTACCATCACTATTCATAACTTGATTACCAGCTTCATCTAAAACTGGAATTTCAGTTACTTTAATATTCATATCACCGTCAAAATCAGCAATAGCTGCGGCAGTATCTTGAATACCATTTATAATGTTAGTAGCTCGCTTATTTTCAGCTTCTTGTTGAGCTTTACCATTAAGTATTCGTGTAACACCATTACGTCCAACAGACATTACACCACCACCGATAGCACCCCAAATAAAACTATCCCATGAAGAAGCTTGTTCAACAAGTCTTCCCATACGAGCTAACGGAGTTAAAGCAGCAGTTTCATCTTCAATTCCAAGTTCTTTTTTTGCAGCAATGACACCTTCATTAAGTGCCATATCAACTCGCATCTCTTCAAGACCTTCAGATAAAGCAACAGAAAAGAAATCTTTTGTTTTACGAAGTCCAACACTCGGAATGAGTTTACGATTAAGTTTAGATGTTTCACTATCTAAAACAAAAGTCTTACCTTGTTGTGCAAGACCTTTTATATTACTTCTTAAACCTTTTTCAATAGAAATACTATTAACTGGAGCTTCTTTAATACCACGAAGCATACTATTGAGTTCAATAGCATTAAATAATACTCCATAAGCCCAAGCATCATTATAACTTTCAGAAGCATAAATAGATGCAAACTTACGAGCATCATCTTCACTGAAACCTAAATCGAGAGCATATTGATATTGTTCATCATAACCACGAACAATTTCTTCCATACTATCAAGATGTGCTCCATATAAAGTACCGATTATCTGTTGAGTATAAGGGTTTTGTAATGCACGACCTGCTTTATTCAATGTAGAACCTAAACGGCCAACACCGTTAATCATGGTTCCTAATTTACCAACAGCTTGTAAAGCTCGCATTTGTCCAATAACAGGAAGCATAGATGCGGCCGCAGAACCTACGGTAGGAAACATATTTGCCCACCAAGTAGCATCACCCATACCACCAGCAAAACCACCTTTTTGAGCTTGTTCTGTTTGATAAATAGGCATTGCTTTACGACCCCAATTCTCAATGTCTTTACCTATTCTTTGCCATTCAGAACCAAGACCTTCGTTGATAGCTTTGTCCCATTTATATTTGGCATTATCATCCCATATTTGACTAATAGCACGATATGTAGTAGGAAAGAAATTAAGAATACTACCAATACCAGTAATAGTACCACCGAGAATAGTAGTTCCTAATTGACCAATAGCATTTTTAGTTAAATACCAACCGCTTTGATTTTGTGCTCTATTTTCATTAAGAACACTTAAATCAAGATTGGGATTAACTTGACCTCGACCTAATATATTTTCGTATTCAGAAATATTGAATTTTCTAATAGCTGATAATTTTGCACCACGAGCATGTTCAGGCTCCGGCATACTATACGGTAAAACAGGAGTAGCTCCTACTCCAGAAACTTGTGTTTCAACCGGAGTAAGAGCTTGAGAACCTGTAATAGAAATCTTAATATCTGTTAAATTTGGCATATGTTTAATATCCTATATTAGCATTATTAATTCTATTGTTTTGAATAGCTTCTGCTGCTTCTTGCATATCAAGAAGTATTCCATATTGTGTTAATACATATTCAGAAATAGGTCTTAATGCTTCATTAATTGTATCATAATATTGAATATTGTTAGTGGTAATACCATTTATAGTATAAAGACTATTCGGAATAGCATTATATCCAAACTGACCATAATGAACAGAACCATCAGGATATGTTAATCCACTAATATCTTTTATATAATAACCTTGCGTAGTTCTACCGATTTCAACTTTACGACTATTTCCATCAATAGAATTATTAAAAGGTTCGTGAATATTCAAATCATATTCAACTTTACCTAAATCATCAACAGTTCTTTGAAGGTCTGCGATATTTGCAACAGCAGGACTATTGTTAGCACCAGTGGTATCGAAATCAATAAATCCCGAAGCATATTGAGATTCAATCATTCCAGCACTACGTTGTAAACCTTCACCACCAATTTTAGCATAAGGTTTAATATTACGATAATTATCAAGAATTTGACGAGCAATAGTAGACGGGTCTACTTGTTCAGAGAAAATAATATTACCACGAGCAGCACCAGTTTCATCAAAAAGAGTAATTGCATATTCATTACGACCTTCCCGAGCTGCAATTCCATTAGCAATCGGACTAACCTCAGTTTTATAAATATCATAATCAAGACCAAGTTCTTTACCCGAAAGAGGTTTAGAATTTTTAGTAGCATTACTCTGACGAGTTACACTTGTACCTTTTGAATTAGTAGTTGTCGAAGTAGGGAACGCATCAAAGTTCATATACTTAGCTAATTGCATTCCGGTAAGACCAATACCTTCTCCAGATGGAGTTTGAACAACACTAATATTACCAGCACCTTTTTTCCAATTTACCATAGCAGCTGCCATGTAATTTTGTTGGAATCTTGAAGGATTAGCAATAATATCACGAGTCGCTGTAAATTCAAGAGGTGCATCAGCAATAGCTTTACGATAACGATTTGAAACATTATCTGCTGCATTAGCCAGTGTAGCTTCAAATTCTTCTTTTGTAAGTATACTACTTGGATATATAGCTACTCTTCCATTAGGAGTTTCATAATATCTTCCACCTTCTGGAGTCATAGGAATTTGTCCAGTAGCTTCATTTCGTATATAACCATTATTTATATAATCAAGATAATCTTCATAATTTGAAATACGATTATCAAGAATTAATTGAGCTTGAGTATCACCAACTTTATACCAACCTAAGAAACCAGATAATTTATCTCGATGTTCTTTCCAAGTATCAAATACAGAATTAAGCTGAATTTCGTCAGAACGAAGTTTAGCTTGAAGATTATTATAATTACGTTGAGCAGTCTGAACTTGTAAAAGCTTACCTTTAAGATTAGCTGCTGTTTCTTCGTCAAGACCTGCTGAATCAACTAATCTTTCAGCAGTAGAAATATTAAGTGTTTTAACAATATTACCATCTCCCGGACTAAGACCTAAAATTCCAAGTTCATCAGATGTAAATATCTGATTCATAGAATTCGAAAGTTTAGTCATTTGGTCAGTAATTTCATTACGACGATTAATGTTTTCTGCAACACTATCACCAGTAACTTCAAAACCACCTAATGTATCAAGATATGGAGCATATTGCTGAAGAGTTTCAAGTTCTTGTTGTTTACCTTTTGCACGAGCTTTGATATAAGCAGCATAACCGGGATTAGCAATTAAATCAACGGTAGTTTTAATATCCTGATAAGAATATAAACCTGCGGCAGCACCAGCTAAGCTTTGAATATTATTATTGATAAACTGAATAGATAAGACACTTTGTGTAAAAGCAGTTCTATCAAGATTTTCAATATCATCAGTAGCACCAAGTACACCCTTAGCGTAACTTTCAAACATTTTATCTACATAATTCTGTAAACCAGCTTGAATAAGTTCAGGTGGAACTTGAGCTTTGTTCTGTAATATATCGAGAACATTAACTCCGTATTCTTTATTAACAGTATCTAATAAAGTTTTAACTTCAGCAGGTAATTTAGAATTAACAGTAAACTTACCGTCTTTCGTAGGAGCACCAAGTTCATTTATGTTAATACCTAATCCATTAAGAGCAAACATTGTAGGATTGCCAGCAAATAAAGGAGCATAATCTCCTAATTCGTAATCTCTTAAATGTCCACCAGCAGAACTATCATCTTTTACAAATCGAGTAAGAGCATCTTGATTCTGCCAAATAGTAGTAAGATAATTAGTATAATCAGGATTAGATTTGAGTAATGACATAGCATAACTCATAATCTCTTGTTCTGTAATACCTTCTCTTTCACTACCAGTTTTAACAAAGTGACTTGCTAACTTTTCACCATCAAAACCTGTTGCAACATCTAATCCATACTGACGTATCATATCAGGATTAGTAACAAGATTTTCAAATGATACTTTATCAGCCTTAGCTTTTGAAAGAATATCAAATACGTCTTTTTGATATTTATTTACATCAAATTTTTTACCGATTTGAACTCCGTTAAAACCACCGCTTACAACAGTATTAGTTTCTGCATCATAAACAATATCAGAAGATTGTAAACGACTACGAAGAAGAAAAGCATTTTGATTTTGAGTATCCCAATCACTCTTTTTCAAATCTTCTATATATTGCTGTTCTAAAGCGTAATCAGCTTGAACAGCTTTAAGACCTTCGTTAGTTAGAATATTCTCAGTTTGCTTATAAATATAATCATCTGCTGCAAACCAATTATCTTGTTCCTTAAATTCATTAGCACCTTCAACAATCTTAGCTCTTTCAGAATCAAGAACTTTTTGTCCACGAGAAGTTGCCTTAATTTGACTTAAAGGATTAGCAATTCTGTTAATATATGCTTCACGATTTTGGTAATACTTTTGATTCAAAGCATTTCCAACAGCAGCATATACACTCCCATAATCTTGTAATTGTGGAGTTTTTAATGTATTAGTATCGTATCGACCTATTGCAATTTCTGCCATAATTTTATAATAATTAGTTTGTAAATTAGTTGTAACTCGTATGGCTCCGCCTGCTGGGCTTCGCCCAGCGGCTCCGCTCCCCGGTGGGGCAGGAGGTTGCACGCCCACTTGTCGCGCGTGTTTGTACTACTATTTGCATCATTACAAATATACAAAAAATCGTGAATATCGGACTATCCTATAAAAGAATAATCCGATATATCACGCACTACATTAAGCTCTTTTACGTCTTACAAGACCACCGCAAGCAAAACCACTTCTCATGTAATTAGTTATTCCACGAGGCCATAACTTTTCATATAAGCGGGCACTTGCGTAATTATTAACTGCTCCGGCAAGACCTTCAATTCCTTGTAACATTCCTTGTAATCCTTGTGTTCTGACTGCCATTAATTGTTGATTCAAGCCGACAGCTTTGTTATATTCATTAATAGCATCTTGATACATAATTTGACTATTAGCATTTTGAGCATTAACTCGTTCTTGCCTATTCAAATCATATCTTTGACGTTGATAATCTTTCTTAGCTCCGTACAGTTTATTTCGAGCAAGTTGAGCATTGATTGCAAGATTTGCTACACTATTTCGAGCAGTTTGAACATTACTTGTGTTATCAGTAATATATCGAGCAGCTCTACGTTCTTGTGTACCAAGTTCTTGTAATTCTTCACTAATATCATAATCTGTACTATATTGGACAGCATCTACTTTATTACCTTTCGGAACATGAAGTGTAGATTCAAATTCAATAGCCTTTCGATTAGCACGAGTATTAAGAGCGTTACCTACAATTCCAAACAGTGAACTTGCAAGATTCATACCAAGTCCAAATTCATTAAATCCGAACTTAAATGCAGAACCATTACCAGCACTTGTAGTAGTTTGAATCGGCGGTAAAGTAGTAAGTTTAGGAGCTGAAACTCCTGTAAGACTATAAGGTGAAGTATATCCACCAAAAGGTCTTTTCTTTCTTACCATTCCACCACAACGCATAACCGGAGCATCATTACGAAGTCCTAAAGCAGTAGCATAAAGTTCTTGAGCTTCAAATAAATCTTCTGTTTTAGCATCAATAGCTTCAGATTCACCACGAGCTTTATTCATTCTGTAAACTAACTTTTCAATATTACGAACATTTGTTCCAGTTTGTAATTTATTAGTTTTACTTTTATCTAATGTAGACAAAGATAATATAACTCCATCAGCAAGCTGAATGACTTGAGCTTCTTTTTTACCTTTCATATCAGTAAGTTTCTTTGCGTAATCAGCGAAAGTACGATTTGTTCCGGGAACTTTAATCGTATCACTGAATACTTGACCACCTTCAGGAGTTTCACGAACAACTTCACCAGCATACATTCGACCATTTTTAGCGCCGCCGCCTTCAATTTCCGAATCTCCATATATGATTCCAGTTTCACCAGTAGCAGGATTATATTGTTCATGTGTTTGACCATAAGCAACAACACTATTAGATGAATTAGGAACTACTTGACCGCCGGTGTTTAATTTTCTACGACCAATCATTCCACCTAATTTAGCATAAAATCCTGTACCTTCGGAGTAATTGCCAAGATTACTTTGTCGAATAGTTGCAACATCATTTTCAACTTTATCTTGCATATTACCCAAAGTCTGCTGACGTTCCATTTCAGCTTGTTCAGCTAAAAGTTCTTGACGACGACGTTCTTCTTGACGCTTTTTCTTACGTCCAGTAAACAGACCAACAATGCCACCAATTAATGCACCGATACCAGCACCGATAGGGCCAAGCCAAGAACCAGCAGCTGCACCAGTAGCAAGCGCCGCAGTTCCACCAACAGCAGCTCCAATTCCTAATCCAGTTCCAGCTCCACTTAAAGCGCTACCACCTACGATACCTTCGCCATCAGCACTATATTTAGATTCGTCAATATCACTGGCTTGAACTCGTGTACCCCATTGAACACTACCGGGATCATTAATACTTGTTCCACCCCAATAGAATTTTCTACGAGGAGTTCCAACAAGTCCACCGAATTTAACAGTAATACCACGAGAAGTTAGAACTTCATTATTAATCTTATTTTGCATATTAGCATAAATTGCTGAATCACGAGCCATCAACTGATTTACCTTTGCAATACCTTGTGCATTCAAATCAATATCACCTTCAGCATAAGCATCATCTAAATATTTAGTTTTTAGACCAACACCTTCTCCATCAAAATAATCTCGATTGTTTTTACCAGCGACAATACTTCGATAAACATTACCAGACATAACGCCACCGAAATCTTTTCGTTTACGTCTTACAAGACCACCACAACGAGCAACTCCACGAGCAGTAACAATTTCATTATTGATTTTGTTCTGCATATTTGCATAGATAAGTTTATCATTAGCAATTAACTTATCTACATAATTCTTAACTGGAATTCCAGTATCATCATTCTTTCCACCATGATAAGACATATCAATCATGATATTTCTAAAAATACTATTACCAGAATCACGAGCCATTCTTAAATAATCAGTGGTAGCATCATGTGTTGAACGAATACCACCGAAATTATATTTTTTACGATTAGTTTTACTCATATCTTCAACATAATTATCAGGATTATCATCAGTATTAAAATTAGAAAATAATCTATTTCTAATCATATCATAATCATTAGAACTATTAGTCTTAAATATTTCTAATTCAGATTTATCTCTTCTTTTATTACCAGTAGTATATTCTTTAATAATACTATCTGTATTACGTTCATTAGCACCTTTTAACAATTTCTTATATTGTCTAAAACCAGTTCGACCTACTCGATATGCAAGATTAGACATAAGATTAACAATAGGTTGAGGTAAAGTATTGAAATCATCAATACCATATTTCTCAGAATAAATATCACGAACATCATTGTAGGCTTTTGCCATACGACGATTTAATTCAGCATCAATTTGTTTTCTTGTTGCTTTACCTTTCGCTTTAACATATTTAGTAAAATCAGAAGTATCATTTAACTTAAAACCGGGGCCAATAGTTTTAGCGCCACCTTCATACGAGGGATAAGGATAATAATATCTACCATCTTTTGAACGTGAACGAACAGTTTTAAGTTTACCATTTTCTTTAACACGAACAAATTCTTTATCACCAGTCAATTCGTTATCCCAAATATGTTGAGAATACTCATTAATATAACGAGTAACTTGACGAAGACTATCAGGATTAACTTTACGATTAGACATACCATTAAAAGTTTGAGTAACGCGACAAGTGGGCGTGCAACCTCCTGCCCCACCGGGGAGCGAGGCCGAAGGCCGAGCCGCACAAGTTGTTACAAATTATCTTTGATTATTACGATTATCAAGAATCCATTCAGGATTAACATCAATAAGTTCCCAAAGTCTGTTATTATCACTATTATTAAACTTCATTATACAATAAACATATTGACAAATGAACTTATTAACATCATACCATTTAGCTTTACGTTTTAATGCAGATTCATCTACAACTAAATCAGTAATCATAAAAGGTATTTGTTTGTGTATATCATTAACATTATTAAATCTCCAAAGATTTACTTTATTAACACCAGTTGTACCATTATACCAAATATCATTAAATTTAACAAGTTTATAACCAGTACATTGGTCATCATTATGAACCAATATAGCATTAATAGTTTTATCAAATTCGTTAACAGTAGGTAACAGATTATTAACAATATCAACCCTGTCTTTCCAAGCAATATTATTTAACAATTTATTATAACTACTATTATCGTTAAGAATAAATTTAATATATGATTCTTTAACAAGTTGATTATTATTATCATCTTTTAAGAATCGACCATAATTATTTTTAGATATTGCATAAATGCCATGTTTATCAAACCAGAATAATCCATTTCGATTGGTAATACCTACAATAGGATTATAGTCATGGAATGAAATCCAAGCATTAGCAATAGGACTAAAACTAATTGTGAATTGTTTATTATCAACATTTTGGACTAAATATAAGATATTAGTATCTTCATTAAATGCCCAAATTCTACCATTATTCTTAAACGGATTAACTACATCTTTTACAAGATTACCATCAAACCATTTAAGAGCATTAAGAGCAGTCATATTACTTACTTTATCTCCATTGATATTAAAGATACGTCTATGAACTGCATCAATAACAAAATAACCAATAACATTAACGTGAGTATCAAAATAACTTTGACAACCTATATAACCACTGGGACTATATGTAACCTCTTGAGGTTCCATATTAAATATATCAGCTGTACCTAAATACGAAGTACCTTCATCAGTATTAGAAAGTGTATCACGAAGTTGCAATAAATGCAAACCGTATGTTTGTTGAATATAAAGATTTTTATTGTCAGTTTTTAATGCGATAATTTCACCTCGATTAAAAGGCATATCTTTATAATCATCACTTCTAAATAATCGCCAATTAAGATTAGCATTTTCAGCACTCTGCAATTGACTACGAATTATACGATAAGGATGGTCTTGAGTTCCGGGAATTTCTTCAAAATAAGTAAATGTTTCAATTCCATTCTCATTGTAAACAGGAGAATAACCTTTACCAACACTACTATTTATGAAATTATCAACTTGATAACTTAATTGATAAAATTCGCGTAATTCATTACCCCGTTTATCGTGATATTTGAAAGACTTATCTACGTTATTAACACTGAATCGAGCAAGAATATTGAATTTACTTTCAAGAGGAACAGTGAATATCCAACGATAAACAGTGGCGTTACTGTCTAATTCTTTTGCTTGAGCATCACCATAACGATAATCAGATGATGGAGCAGTAGCTCGAAGTGTTATATATCCAATAAATGTATCACCAACTAATGAAGTTATTATTTCAGAAGAACCTTTAATATTAATTACATTAGATGCAATTTGAAGTTTCTGATTATTAACATCCGAATAAAGTGTTTCAGAATTATTAATTAAATCGGCAATATAGCCTCTTGCCCATTCCTCATTATCTGTACCTTTATTAAATCCATCAAAACCTTTTTCGATACGATAATAACTGTCGCCAGCAATATTGTTTTGAGAACTAATATTAGCATTGATATATTCAAGTGAAACGTCTTTGGTTGCACGAGAAGTATCAATTGTAAGACTATTAATGTCAGCATCTAAGAATCGAGTTCCAGATTCATTAGGATTATCATTAAATCCATTAAAATCTTCACCTTTCCATTTAGCTGGAAATACTTTTATATCATCATCAAGTTCTTCATTTTTAACAAATTTAAGAACATCAGTTTCAAAGTATAGAGGTTTAAGTTTACCTCGAATACTATTTATTTTGTTATAGAGATATTCAAATGTGTAAAATCTTGCATTATCTCCACCAAAAGGATTTTTATAAGTTTGATTTTTACCAAAATTGTTAGTTTCAGTATCTCGCATTGCGAAACCTTGTGTAACAATTCGAGAATTATTAATATTATGTTCAACAAAGAAATAAACTATTGAACTAATATATTTATTCATTAAATCTGTTTTACCAGCAAGATTAGCTTTGATATTAATATTAGGACTTAATGTATAAGTAGGATTCCATGCAGAAGAAGTAGAATATAATTGGGTTAACCAATTAAATGTCGGAGCAGTTGAACCATTAACTTTATAACTTAATCGAGCTTCAATTAAAATATATTTAGTTTCTTTTGCATCAAGATTAATTACGAAATTAGTTTTTGTATTAATAGTATTACCAATAAATACAGATTTATTATCTGATGCTAAAAGATTAGATTCAGAAATTTCATAGTATCCAGTTTCAACTTCAGATTCTTCTGAATCAATTTGTTTAACTACCGATGTAGCATCATAAACTTTTGTAGTTAAATTTATACCAGCAGGTATCAAACTATCTCCGCCAAATGTAGGACTACATTCAACACCAATTAATTGACTTGATGTACTCTCACTTGTTATCTCCAATACTACAACTTGATAATCAGAAGGATTAACTCCACCTTCAGAATCTTCAGTTGTATACGGTAATGGAAGACTTGGTAATTTCAGTTTACCTTTTGTTAAAGAACGACCTTTCGCTTTAACAGTTGCGTGTCCAGTTGAAACTCCGTATAAAGTAAAATAACGATTACGAGCTATTGTAGGATTTTCACTTCCAACACCAGTTTTAGCAATTTCATCTACTTGTTCAACATCATCAATATCGGGTAAACTCTTCCAACTCGGACTTATAATCTTACTAATACTTTCAGATTTATAAGGAATTTTATGAGCATTTCGATTAGTAGAACCTATGGGATATGCTTCAATATCATAATTATTAGCTTTCCAAGGAATATGATGTATATTTACAAGGTCACCTTTATAATCATAATATCCAGCATAAAGAACATAAACTTCACCACTCTTGAAATAACGTCGAGTACTATTAATATAAGAAGAACTCGGATTCCAACTTAATTGAACATCAAGATTGTTCTCTGTAAATTCTTTAAGTTCACTATCAAGTTTACTATAATCAAGAGTTTTTACATTACCTCGAATAAGTCTATTATTGAAATTAACAAGAGTGTTATCTCGAATATATGATATGTTTTTAATAAAAATATCATCAAGACTTATAGTAGATAAATATGAAACATCACTTACAATATGAGTAGTACTTACACCATTAATTGAAATATCATCTGTTTCATATGATAATTGAGCTTCGTCAGTAATATAAACAATAGCAAATCTACAATGTTTATATTTAATACCACTATTTCTAAAATTAATAGTAATATTCTTATTGATTTCGATACCTAACGCATAATCTTCTTCATAATTACCACAAACAATGAGTGATGTACTCAAAGGAGAATAGTTTGTATAAGTACCATCATCAAGACGATATTTAATTGCTATTTGATAAGCACCAGTTTTAAGATTACCACCGTCTTCAACTTCTAATTGAAGTTCAGGATAAGTAACATTTGGAATAAGATTAAATGAATCAACTTCATCAACAGTGATGTCATATCCTATTGCAGTATCATCTCCATTGTTACCATCATAAAACGGGTCAGTTAGATTAATAATTCTTGTTTCATTTGCTGATTCATCAGTTCCCTCAGTAAATGTAACAATCAAATTTTCTTTATAATTATATATATAATCTCCATGAATTGGTCTATCAATACTGAATCCAAATGCACCAGATGTACTATACAGACAACGTTTTACAGTTGGATTATTATCATCAAGATTAAGATATATAATAGCGTCATTAGTTTGTAAATCAGATTTATCTGCATTATTCCAGTGTTCTACAACGCAAAAAAGTACAACACCAACATTAGTTGGAATTGTACCTATAATATTATATTTGTGATTATCGGCATCACTATAAATATAAGGAATGATATGTCGATTTGTCGGATGATTTTCAAGAATATCATCTAATTCACCTATGAAATCAAATCCTCTTTCATTAAAATAGTTTTGACCTTTATTATCAATAGTTATATTTTTAGCATATCGTAAAGATTTATCTTGTGCAATATAAGGCGAATTATCTAAATCAAGACCTAAAACTTTCATAATTTCTATTATTCTAATGTACGAAGAATAGTAGCAATATTCTCTCGACGGTCGTTACTAAATTTGTTACAAGAAACTCGAACTTGTATTCTCATTCTATCGAGTTCTATCGCAGGATTTGTATAAGGATTGTTTGCTGTAAGACTTACAACCGGATGTTTATAACCTCTTAATAACATTTGTTTAAGAACATAAAGTTTAAGATATTTTTTAAGAGGGCCATTATTATAAATAAGAGGAACATCCATATTTATAATACTATCATAAACAACTGGTAAAGCTCTATATCTTAAATGAATAGTTCCATAATCAACGTTAGTATGAATCCAGTTATTACTAATGTAATAATAAGGTTGCTCTTTATCAACCGGAATATGATTAAAACTATCGTTTTTATCACCGGGACTTGTTATGTCTGCATTTGGAATACCGGGATAAGGAGTATATGTCGGAACAGTTGTTACTTTTTCAGTAATAGTATCTTTGTTAAATTCAGCTGAATTTTTAAGAACAGCTTTTTTATTATTTATAATGACATCAATTACACCACGAAAATCCCACGGTAATTGACAACGATGGTCATCAAATTCAATATCTTTTTCTACATTAACATAGGCTTGAATGAATTTAAGTTCTTCCAAAGCATTTGCAACCCAAATAGGAAAACGACTTACAAAGTCATCACTTTGTATATTATAATCGTTATACATATCTGGAATTAATGTAGCACTACTAATGAATATATTATTATCAATCATAAAGCGTTATTTTGTTTAGGAAGATTATTTCGATATAATTTAATAGCTTCGTCAGGATGATTAAAACAAATTGCAAGAATTTTATTGAAACAATTAAGTCTTCGATTAGTTGCAATTTCATCAACAGTTTTACCTTTCATTGCAAAAGGTGTTCTGTCAATAGTTTTCTCACCATTTTCATAAGCACTACTTGTGTGACCAAATTTGAATTTGTAATAAACACTTTGTGGTATTCGACCTTTAACTTTATGATATACAGCTTTTATACACCAATCATAATCATAATATATGAAATAAGGAATACCATTTGGATTATCAGCAGTTCGTATATTAATACCTTGTTCTAATAATTTCTTTTTTAAGTCTTTTGTAGCACCCCAATCGACAACACTACATACATCACCGGGCATCGTCTTTTTATAGTAAACATAAACGTAACCTACGGAACTACCAAAAGAATAATTATTACCTTTACATAGTAAATTAGCTATCTCATTATTAACTTCATCTTGCATATAAGTATACATTTCAGAAGGTAATTCTTTAAGAGCAGCAAGAGTTTCTATATCATCATCAAGTTTATCAAGACGTTCATAAACTAAGTAATTATAACTACGAATATAACTCATTAGTTTAGTACCAAGTAGAGTATCTTGTTTCTTATTAAAATAAATCTTACTACGATTATCAATATCGAATACTACTGAAACATCAACACCGGCTTCTTGATATTTAGCAAGATTATCTTTGATATTATAAATACAATCATTGCGTCGTTCATAAGCAAGATGTAATTGTTTAATTAAAGAATTAAGTTGTATTTGAACTTCTTTAACGAAATCTCTCCAATAATATTCGTTATCAACCATAATGATAGAAACATGATGTTAATCTTGACCATTACCATGTTGAGCAATAGTAGGATTATTATTATTTGTTTTAATATCCAAATCTTGAGGATAAATACCAAATTCAGTTTTAAGTATTTCTTGAATTATACTTTCAAGCATATCATTAGGCAAAGGTAATTCAACATCTTGACCATCTTCATTCTTAAAGAACGAAAGAACTTCATCAGGATTTTCAAATATACCTGTAATCATTACTTCATTAATTGGTCGTCTATCATCAATATTTTTTGTACCAACTTTTTCAGCAATAATTATATGACCGTTTAATATAATATAAGCTCGTGGATACCCGGTGGGAGAGGAGGTTGGACGCCCACTTTGACGTAGTTTAAGAGATGTAATAGAACTCTCATACATATATCCATTACCAACAGTATCACCTACAAACGCAAAAGGCGCATCACTTTGTATGCGCACGGGTGTAGGAACTTTGTACTTTGTTCCTAACAATCTAATTTTATTAGCAACTCGATATTCAGTAGGAAGAATATCACTATATTTCAACTCTTCAACAGGAGCAATAAAGGTAAGTTTAAGAATATCATCTATTCCATTTTTCTCAACGCTTTGTCGGATACGATTTGCAAACATAGTTTTAATCATATCTTTAACACGTTCTTTAAGTTCGTGATTATTAGGTTGATTAACCATGTTTGCAATACGAGCTGCATATTGATTAAGTGTTCCCATATCTTACTTATTTAGATTCAAAAGATTAGCAATAGTATTTTGTTTTTTCCAAATATATTTTTCATCATCAGGATTAAATCCTTCTACGATATTATATTCAAGAGAAATAAAACCAATAGGTGTTTCTTTAATAGGGTCTTTAATAAGAAAAGTATAAGCAGACTTCATACCTCTACTTTCAAGTTCATCTTTATAACATCTGTCTTGAAACTTATGTTTACTAACATCATTACAATAATGACGATTTCTAACAAGAAGATTATGAAATAAATAAGGAAAATTATTAACAAGAACATCCTTAAAAGATTTCTTATAAGATACTACACAACAATCATAATCTTCACCAACAACAGTGTATTTATCCATTTCTACACCATTAATGAAATGACCGCCATTATGAAAATAAGCAATATAAACAGCATTAGCGTGAATAGTATCTCGAATAGAAGCACATATCTTATCAAGTTCTATATAACAATTACTTTTTTCAATAGTAAGTTTTTGTTCTTTACGTTTAGGAAATAACCATTCTTTTAGATAAATACCAGCAATCGTACTTATGGATGTTATTATAGCTACTATAATAGCTGTATAATCGAACATAGATAGGCGTATAAGAGGATTAATATTAATAGGTATATTATATTGGGCTACTAACAAATATACGTTAAAATCCCCATTTCCAGCCGTAATTACATGAAAAAAGACGTGCTAATCTAATAGCACGTCTTACCAAACAAATTACAATAGCCCATTAAATAACCCTAAAATATTCCCAAACCTTATCACTACTTGCATCTTCATCCTCAAACCAATTAGCAATAGTAGCTTCAATAATCTTTTCTTCTATTTCACTATCATTTGCATTTGAGAACCATTTTTCATATAAATCAATATTATCGTGATATTGTGCATTAAGAGCTACATAAACATCCCACATAGTAGCATCCTTATTCAAAGGACGTATTCTCCTATCATATATCTTTTTAGTGTTTTCAATACTGAATAAAGGAGTATCAATCTTAACACCTTTATTATTAGTATGATACATTTGAGAAACTTGATATAAAGCATAAGGTTCAGTGAAATGTTTACCAATTAATTTCTCATGAAAATCTTTCATTATTTCAAATAAAGATTCTTCACTAACATTAGTATTTTCACAAACAGCTTCTTTGAAATGACATATAATATCCCAAGCATTATTAGCTGGTTGAACAGTATTTGACATACGTTCTTTCATAGCTTGAAGATACTGAACTCTCTCATCTATTTCTTTACTATAATCAACCATTTGAGGAAAAGGATTAGAAAGAATAGGGTCATATCCAATATTAAATGTAGGGCCATTCATAGTTGTAAGATTTTAATTAAAAGGAGAAGCACTCCGATTTTTACATCGGAATACTTCTCGAATTGAAAGAGTAAATTAATTAGCAGGAGCCGGAGCACTTTGTGCAGGGCACGAGTAAGGATTATAAGCAGGATAACCAGTTACAGTCGGAGTGTTAGGAAGAACAACTTCACCAGTAATCATACGGCAAGTACGACGGAACAGATTGAAATCAGCCTGTTCAGCAACTCGCGTAATAGCTGCTTGAATAAGAGCATCCTGATAAGGACGAGTTGCACGAAGAACAGCAACTTCTTTCTCAAGTTCACTAACACGAGCATTCGTAACATCAAAACCATCACGCTGACTTTTGTACAGACCAAAATCTGCATCAATCTGACTCTTATAAAGACCAAACATTTCAGCTTCAATTTGATGACGGTCATTGCAACGAGCCGTTTGACCATTAAAAGCAAGAGACCACATACCATTAATAAGTTCACACTTATCTTCCTTTCCAACACCTGCGGCGACAGCACCAGCTGCTCCCATTCGATTACCGAATAAACCACCGCCAAGACCACCGCTTAACAACCATAAAGCCGTACCTGCAATACCAAGTCCAAGACCAGTACCAGCAACGCCTTTCGAAGCATACTCTTTCTTGTCATGTCCAGAAACTTCAACCATCTCATGGCCAGTTTCAGTATCAATCATTTTCATACAATTATTGATATTAGTTTGTTTGTTATTAAATGATAGAGTAATCGACTACATTACAAACTTACAACTAATATCTCTAATAACATGAGGATATGAAAAATCCCGTAACCTATTAAGATTACGGGATTTACAAGCGCAAAAGGTTATTAATCATTATTATTAGCCAAATAACGTTTAGCTTCATCTAAATCTTTAAGAACCCAACTAAGTTCATTAAATCCCAAACGTTTACGACCATGAGGAATAATACCTTTTCTGACAAGATAATCAAATTTATTAGATGTAATATGAAGAACATGTTTACAAACATATGCTTTTGAAACAGTAGCTACACCTTTATTGAGCATTGTAAGATGGTCTATAATAACAGAAGCTTCTTCCTCAGTTATATTAGTATTTCCAGCATTAACATTCTCAAGTGTATTTTCGAGAATTGCTACAAGAGCTTTCTTATAATCCACCATCTTTTTAATCAGTAATTTTACACCTTTTCTTAACATACCAAATTAGTGCTATAAATATACCTGCAAGAATATAATGAATTGTAAGTAATAAACCGTCACTACATTTACCAATATTAGTATAACGAATTAGCAGAATATATAATAGCACAAATAGGTCATAAGTTATAACAATTTTATACCAATAACAAAAGTTAAATACATAACTACAAGCATACATCATTATAACAAAAGCTAACGAACTACCGACAGTAATATCAAATAAATCTAATATTACATCTTTGACATCCAACATTGCAAGTGTATTATTAATCAGAATACCCGCAGCAACAGCTACGGGTATCCATTTAGCAATTAATAAGAACACTTTGTGCTTAAAGTTTGCCATAGTGTTTTATTTCTTTTTAGAACCTTTCTTAATCTTCTTAACATCACCAGATTTAATGCCAGCCGTACCAGCACCACGAGTTACTTTTGCCATAACTTAATTAGTTTTAGTAGTTTTATCAATTTTCTTATAATCAACACCAATCTTTTTTAGAATCGGTTTGAATATCCAACTCCAAGCAACTGGTGCAAGAATAGCAGAATTAATAAGAATTGTAGTATTCTCATATCCGCCTGCTACATAACCTGCGGCAATAGCAAAACAACTAATTAACATAACCAGTCGTTTAGTCCATGTGCCAACAAATTTATCACCATTAATATCATCTATTGCTTTAATAAGTATATATGTTAAAACATTCACACAAAGCATAAATGATAAATCGAAATGAGTACTGAATAACTCAACGAAATGTCCTACGAGTTGTTCCATTTACCATTCATCAATTTCATCGACCACCATATTTCTTATTTGGAATATATTTTAAGAAACTAAAAGGAAACAATTTCTTTCTAAAATCTTTATCAGATTCTAAACTTCTTGCTTCACCTTCAAAACAAATATCTTTATAAGCTCGATTATAAGGAGGTAATATAATTTCAATTATCCAACTAATAACATAAGCTAATAAAGGAAATATTGAAGTAGCAAGCAAAGCCCACCAAGAATAACTTGTAGTAAGACTTAATATAATACTAACCAACAAACTTGTAATAAAAAGAGTAATTTGTTGATAACTATGAACGGTTTCATGTCGTTCAACAGTTTCAGTAATTTTATCTTTGTATTCAGTTCGTATGATTAACCACCATAATATCGTCATACATAAATACCCTTTGAACGGTAGGAATTTACAATAGACTTTAATCATGATTTTATTTTAATTGAATTTGTTTATAACAATTAGCGTGTATAGTATTCATAAAATTTTCAGCAACTCCGCTATCATCAATAACTAAACCATCTTCATAACCTTGTAACTTCATTATCTTTTCCCATTCAGATTTTACTGTCATATAATTATAAACAGTTCTTTGTAAAATACTCATAGCACCTGAATAATTATCATCTTCAACATCTCTTAATTTAATAAGATTATGAATACAAATTGGTACTATAAAATCAATATTCCCCATACCCATAATGCAATTATATACATAAGTGATATAATCAGAATCAGTATATATAATTGTTACAATGGAAGGTTTCTTTACTTCTTTTTCTTTAGGTACTAAATCATAATATGTAATCTTAAGAGCAGTAAATCTTTGAATGATAACATCCAAACTTGCAGTGAGATAATCCAAATTATCATCTGTCATACTTTTAAGTAAGGTGACATTCGGAACAGCATACTTAATATTAGCATTTACAGAATTAATTAAATTATTTACAGTACTAAATATGATAAATACTGGAACTGGTTTTGTACCATTTTTAATATCATTATTAAAAAATAAATGAAGACTAACAGATAATTGAGACATATATACACCATGTAAACTTCTATAATTCTTTATAGAAAGTTTAATGTTATTTTCATCACCATTTATATTCAAACTACCATCAGGTGAACTAATAATATTAAATATAGAATCTATAAGATTACCGAATTGAGCTTGTGTAGGTATTTTACCTGTTTCAAAATATTGTTTAAGCTGACTTTTAGTTGCCATAATTTGATTGACTGTTTTTGTATTACGAATAAATTAATCATAAAATGTACTTGATTTAGGATTAAATGAATTATTTATAACAACTAAAAGTCAAACTTAATTTAACTTTTAATTTGTAACATTAATATCTCTCATATATTTATTAATAAAAGTCAACAGTTGTGTAGTTCTTAAATCTGTTGAATCTAAAATAGCATATAATTCTTTTTTATAATCATTCATATTTGCAATAGAAGTAAGAATGTAATTATATGCAGTTATAGCACCACCCGATACACCTATTCTAATAGCTTCAGAAACAATAGGGAATGTATCATTTTCAGTAGCATAAACTATTTTGAAATAAGCTCTTGTAGAACCATCAGTTGTTATAAAAAAGTGTTCTTCTATAAGATCATTTTTAATAACTCGATGTGTATTGGATAAATGATACCAACCAACCCAATTCCACTTAACAGTTGAAGGAATTGCTCCTACAAGTGCTTCATCATTAGCTAAATATAATTCACCACCATTTTGTAACATTTTAGTCATTAATTCTGATGTAAGAATAGTATATTTAACAGGTGGAGTATTACCATATTCAGAAGGTGAACCAGTATTACAATGTACAATTATATAAGGTAAATATGTAGCATTTGCTGCATCATAAAAACCTATAAATAAATAAGATGCTTCATCACCAATAGTAACAAATCTATAACCAAGTACATTAGCATAATCAGGGTCGCTAAAACTTAAAGTATTGTCCCCCCTGTTAACTCACTATTTGGAATCTTACTTATCAAATTTTCAAAATCAGCTTGTGTAGGAATTTTCCCAGTTTGAAACAAGGCTTTAATTTGTGCAATAGTCATAGTAATAATAGTTAAAGTTTGACATATATCAGTTAAACTCTAACTATTATTACTAATAACAGTCAGAGTTTAATATAGTAGTTTTTTACTAAATTTACCAGCGTTTTCTAAATCATTTGCGACAACACTGTCAATAGCAGTCCATTTAGTTTGAGAATTACCAGTACAACGATAAACATATAAATCATTGGAACCACCCATATCAACATCCATTGCGAAAGCATAACCAACATACCATATACCATTTTGCAATACAGGATAAATACGATATGTTATATTGTTTGATTGAATGGTTCGAGGTGACGGATCATTATTAGTAGGTTGTGTGATATTAAACCACGCCCAATTAGAACCTTTAATATTATTAATTAAATCTATTTCATCAGCGGTATTAATATCGCCAACTTCAGATTCAAAACGCGCTCTATCTATTTTATCTAATAAATGATAAGTTATATTAAAATTGGCACCGCTAACAGCATTATCTTGAAAACAAATAACTGCTACAAGATAATTACCTCCAATTTCATCATCCCAAGCACCAATTAAAAAATAACTACGATTATAATTATAAATATATCTAAGAGATTTAACATATAGTCTATCGGTACTATCTCCATTTCCGAAACCTATTGTTGTATCACCAGTCCCCCCCCCCAATGGCATACTCAACATACCATCAATAAGGCTGGCAAAATCAGTTTGAGTTGGTATAGCACCAGTGATAAATTTTGCTTTCAAAGCAGATTTAGATAAAGCCATAACTTTTAATTAATTAAGATTAGTAATAATACGTTTAATTTTAGCAAACAAACTTTCAGATTTAGTTTCTACTGCAACTTCAACAGGTTCTTCTGATAAAGTTTGAACATCATTAGAACGAGTATTTGGTGTACGACCAACTTGGAAAATATAGTAGTCAACACCATCACCTTGAATTTGCATATAACCAATACCATCAGGCCCAGCTGATTGAGTAATAGTAACAGATTTAGAAGTAGCTCCAGAATATGAAGCAATTACAGTAGCAGTTCGAGCTGCAACATTATTCTTTGAAGCTGTAACAGTAGTTCCACTTAATGTAAATCCAGTACCACTAATTGCTAACGTTGGAGTTGCAGATTCAGTAGTAGCTATTCCAGTAGAACCTGATGTATAAACAGGAGTTTTAGTTCTCGTACAACTTGCTGTAATAGTAGAAGTTCCACCTGATGCAGCAATAGTTGTAGGATTTGCCGAAACAGCAATATTCCAACTACTGTAATTATAAGAATCAATTTTGTTAGCCGCTTGATAAATATATATTGTTCCACTTGCAGATTTACCATTAGCCGACCAAGTAACAGCTTGACTTTTAACAGTAGTTTGAGCTGAAACAGTTGTACCCTTCGAAGAAGCAGTAGCAGTAATAGAAGCTACATTCGGAACAACATTGGCAGTTCCACTTGAAGCAGCTTCAGTAGTAACATCTTTTGTAGCACCAGATGTATATTCGTAAGTAGTAATTGTAGCAGATTTATTCCAACTTTGAGTACCATTTCCAGCTGTAGCAGTAGCAGAACCACCACTTGCAGGAATAATACCATTTGTTACTGTACCAGCTATTACACCACCATATGTATAAATACCACCAGAAGTAGATTTAACAGTTTTACTGTTTGTTATACTCTTAGAAGCCGTAGCTGATTTAGAACTATCTCCGTCATTTACAGCTTTTATAGTAATAGTATCAGTAGTTTCATTAGTTCCCATACTACTATGAGTAATCGTATTTCCAGATAAACTGAATCTACTATTACCGTTAGCAGTCATAAAAATTGATAAACTACCACCAACACTTCGTGTTTGATTCGGGCCAGTAGCACCCGAACTATACAAAGCATTATAAGTTTCAGTATTAGTAACAGAAGCACTTACAGTCGCAGAACCACCAGCTGCTGTCAAACCACTACCGATACTTATAGTAGGAGTTCCATAAGCAGTAATTCGAGGATTGTAATTACTATTAGTTACTTTATTTTCAGCTTGATAAATATCAGCATTTGCATTACCAGACTTACCATTAATATTAACTGTTACACCTAAAACACCGACTTTAGTTCGAGATTTAACAGTAGTTCCAAGAGATGGAATATTATCAACACCACCAGTCCAGCTAATATAAGCTTCGCCTTCAGTTATAACACCCGCACCAGTAGTTATACCATTCCAACCATATGTCTGGGAATATGTAACATTTCCGGTTTTAACACTACCACCGCTTGCAGGAACATCATTACAAGTTAATGTAACAACTGGATTAGCATAAGTATAATAACCAGCAGCTTGATTATAAGTAATATCCTTAATAGCAGTTTTACTATTAAGTAATATATTAATTCTAACTACAAAACCATTACGAGGATTTAATGATTTATTGGAAGTTACCCTTAATATATTATTTGATAACGTAAATCCAGTAACTGGATTTTGAACAGAGTAAGTTGTATTAGCACCTGTTGTAATATCAGTGGTAGCACCACTTGTATAAGTAGCTTTCTGAGAATAAGATAAACCATCAGAAACTTTAATATTAATGTGCATAGCAGCACTTAAATTGATAGGAGTTTCTTTAGTTATGGTTATATCACTATACGAAACAGTATTAGCTTCTTGTTTAATAACAATATTTGCAGTAGCTATTTGACCATCAAACGTATTAGAGGATTTACCAGTTACAGTAATACTTCTTTCAGCTCCTACAACAGTAGTACGGTTACTTGCAGTAACTTTAGTACCAGATATAGAAAATCCGGTAGCGTTTCCTGATAGAACTGGAGTAACAGTATCTGTACTAACTAAATTACCATTACGATAAGTTTTAAGTACAGCTGTAATATTTGCAGTTCCACCTTTTGCGGCAATTTTAGTGTTATCACTACTTAATATTAAATCATATGTATAAACAGAAGCTTCTTGTTCAACAATAAGAACAACTTGTTTACTGGAATCTTTTTTACACTTTCCAATGAACTTCATACTTCTTTTAGAAGTACCTTTTTGAACAGGTGATGAAATTTTAACAGTCTGATTTCTTTGAAAAGAGGGAGATTCAATATTAATTGAATCTCCACTCCCGTCATTCCATTTATTAGTGATAGCACTCATAAATGATTAATTAATTTATTCAGCAGGTTCGAACGTCCATTCGTCATTCGACAGAACATTCAGAGTCTGCTCACCACCACCCTTCGGAATAGTAACAGTTGCGGTAGTTGTACCCTGCGAATTGAGATACAGATAGCTGTCACCAAGAGCCTGAGTAATAGTAATAGTTTTAACAACACTCGCACCTCCACCCTTGATTTCAAGAGTTGCAGAACGAGCTTTAATAGTTTCGTTCTTCGGTACAACAATAGTAGCATCATAAGTGTATTCTCCAGTAGCACCGGGGTCACCAGTAATAGCAGTACCAGAAGTAGCTGTTGTACTACCATTAACTTTAAATGATGTTACATTTGCAATACCGAAGTTAGTTTTCCATGTAAACGTAAGAAGTTTCGAGTTAGACTTACCAGTTACATGAATTGTTTCACCACCTTTAGCAACATTAATAGTTAAACCATCGGGAGTAATAAATTCGTCAGCAGCCTTTTCAAGAACCGTGACTGTAACTGCGTTAGACTTTCCGACAATCTTACCGGGAACTGAAGTACTTCTATCCGTACGACCAGTATAAGGACTCACAGAATTAATCTTAATCTGTGCATTTCCAGTACCAGTTTTAGGAACCCATGATAAATAACTCGGAATAGTTGCCATTTGTTTTTTTTTTTGGTCGATTAACTATAATAACAAACTAATTACCAAATTTCCATTCAACTGTATCACTTGCGAAAACAGTTATGGTATCATGATAATTATTATCTTTATTTAGAATAACAAGAGTTTTATCAACAGCTAATTCTACAACAGGTTCATCTATTGGCCAAACTTTTTTACCATTAAGCCACATATCAAGAACCTGCCGACGATTACCATTAAGCATTACGACAGCTTCCGTAGCTCGTTCAAGAAGATTAAGTTGTGCCATAGTTGTAGATTAATATTAACCTTGTGGTGTTTCAAGAGCAGTTACACGACTTTCCAAAGAAGTATAATTACTCTCTAATGTACTTACTTTACCACTTAAAGTAGTAACAGTTTCTTGTAATGTATTAACAGTACTTTCAAGAGTTTCTACTTTTGTTTGTAATTGTTGAACAGTTGAAGATTCAGCCTTAGTGGCTAAACCTTCAACTACAAAAGTAATTAACTTCTGAAAAGCACCAGTTTTCGGAGGCCAGTTTAAGGCACAAAATACTTTGCGAATTACTGATTCTTTCATATCATTAAACCGTTAATTAGATTCGACATTACCAACCCTAAATATAGGATGTTCAATACCATCACCTTCGATTTGCATATAATCAATACCATCGTTTTCAAATACTGGTTCAGGTACTAATTCAATAGTTGTAACACTATGATTTGCAAGATTATCATAACTTTGATTGTATTCAACGTAACCATTACGTCTAACCAAAATTACAACCTTTGAATCATAAGTACCACTAATATGAGCTATACCTTGATAATCAGTAACAATAGTTTTAACAATAGAACTAAACCAACAACTAATACCTGTGGTAATAGGAGCTTTAGTAACAGAATCTATAAATTTAAGAGCTATATAGTCTTGACCTTCTTTCGGATGTAAATCAATATAATTGACAACAGCTTCAGAAGGTTTAGCTGCAATAAACAATGCAGGTTCAGTAGCTTCATAACGAGTATCACCTAAAGTCTTATAATTACGTTCGAAACCAATCGGATTAGCTTCACTAACATAACCATCTTCTGATGAATCACAGTTACCTATTTTTTTACCAGTTTCATCATAAATGGTATCACTAATCATGCAACCAGTTAAAGCATCCCGTGTACGAACTTTAATAAGGCCGTTATTATTACGAAGACATAATATCTCAACTGTTTTATCAGTATCAAATACTACTTCTTCATAACCTATATTATACCAATCAGAAGATAATGGTAAGGCATAATAAGTTATAACACTACCTTTATTCCTTGTGATTACTAAAGGTTCATCAGGTCTGGTTGTACCAACCGTAGTTCCAGTACTTGATATTTCTTTAATATCAGCAGCTAAATAAAGTTTATTATCATCATAAATTTCATAAGCCTTGATAGTTACAGAAACCTCTTCGGGTTCAGGCGGTAACTCTTCAAGTACAATAGTAACACTATGTTCACCAGTAGAATTAATTGTACCAGTTCCAGTGTTAGTTATATAACCAGTTTTAGAAGCTCGGAAATCAACATTTGTTCCAACTGGAGCTATAACAGCTTCAGATTTACCAGTAATTGATTCATCATTATTAAGAGGTTTCCAATCGCTTTCAGTACTGAGCTTATACTCAAATGTAACACCGTCTAAAGCAGTAGATTCAGTATTTACAGCAGTTGCATAGATAGTACCAGATTGAACTGGAACTTTATCCATTTCAATAGTAACTTCTGCGGTAGGAATTGCATAAGTTACCAGTTGTTCAACCTCTATATAACCCAACGAAACAAACCTCAAAATTCGGCTCGTATTGACATCTCCAGTGAGTTGTAGCGGCGTATCTTTTGTTACTTGACCTAATATACCACCCGTGTCCTTATCATAGACGTATGCGGCTATTTTGGCCTTTGTTTCGCTATCGACTACCGTAAGACTTACAGCACCTTGTTCAACCGGTAGAGCTGTAAGAGTAATATCACGAATTATATTCTCATCTAACGTAATACGCTCTTCATAAGTTTCATATCCACTTGCACTAACCTGAATTAAAATATCACGCGGGTCATAAGTTTCATATGTAAGAGTACCAGTACCTTGAGCAATAACTACATTAGAAGGTTTATCAGTAAATATAATTAAAGCATTATCAGGAGTTGCATTTACAGTTAATGTCTTTTTAGTCTTAGGTGTAAGAACAACATTAATTGTCGTATCTTCAACACCCACATCGACATAAACATCTTTTGTAATGTAATTCTCTTTTTCTACAATATAATGTAAACGACTTTGAATTAAACATTCAAGACTTGCACTGCCAACACCTGCCGATTCTTTACCTTCTGAATTAATCATTCGTATAGTAGAATCAACCGGAACAGCTTCAATCTTAATTGTTATATAATCTTCTTCATTTCGAGGAATACGAATCCAAAGTGTACCATCTTCAAACGTAGTAGGAATCTCGCTTGTAACTTCAATTTGATTAATACTGTTGCTACGAACATGATTATTGTGTTCTACAACAATACCATAAATCTCATTAATAGCATCTACAATACGTTTATTATCAGTAACAAGTTCTTCAGAAGTTTTATCTTGCTTATTAATAAGCAAACCTTGAAGTTCTTGAGCTTTTTGTTTTAATTTTTCAATATCACTTGCGGCTGTTGGTAAACCAACTTGTGCGGCAGTAACTCTATGAGGATTATCATAATTACGAATATGAGCATTGAAATTATCTTTATCATTCTCGTAATCTTCTTTATCAAGTTTCTTGTTTATAGCAGCCCAAACATCTTGAAACTTCTTATTAACTTCTGCAACATGATTGTTAATCCAAACATTCAACTGTTTGAACCAACCTTTAACCCTATTTTCAAGAGCATCAATGTATTCTTTTTGAGGTCGAGATATAGGTTTATCCATATCGGCAGTGTTATCAACATTGCCAAGACCAACTTGTTCTTTTGTTACCTCATGAGGATTAAACTTATTATTAATATGTTCAAATAAAAGTTTTGTAAGTTGTTCAACAGGATTTAAGTCCTCAGCTGTAAGCTCACGAACATATACTTGAACATCAAGAATCTCATTAACAGCATCATTAAAATCAAAATTGGTTTTTACATTCGTCCGATAAATCCACCAAGATTTACCTTCATGAACATAAATACCAGTAAGAGTAAATATCTGATTACTTATGATACCTTGTACTGTAATTGTATGTATAGAACGAACAATCGGTACAAGTATATAAAGATACTGTTGAATTGATTTAACCCACGGAACTTTATATTCATAATGTCCTACATCAATATTTCGAGATTCAAACTCAGTAATCTTTGCAGAACTAATATCAGATTTTTCAGTTAGCTTAAATAGAGCACTATTATCGTAAGCAGTTACATTAGTTAAGTCTATTTCAATCCTCTCCTTTGTCCTATATAAATATAGGTGGCCGTTCTTTCGATAGTACATATATAATGTAGGAACTGTTTTAATACCAGCACCTTCACCATCTACTGTACCAATATATTCTCCGGTTTGGCCATTATAAACACTCGGATATACACCATCTTCGAGTACACCGAGCGCTACAACATTTCGAAGATTAATTACTGCCATACCAAGAACAATAACGAAATAAATACTCCAACTACAAAATTAATAATAATAGGATGAATTTTAAGACCAGTTATTGCTTTCTTTCTTGCAGCTTGAATACCACAAGTAATGATTTGATAAGCTAATGTAATCCATAAACTCATAAACCAAGTAGCAACAGTAGCCTTAAATAAAATACCTACGACAGTAGCAATGACGAAACCAATAATAATATCGTCTTTATGTTCTGAATAATAACCACTTAAAAAAGTAGTTATTTTATTCCATATTTTCTTTATCATAATACTAATCGTATTTATTGTTATATGACGATTAATAATAATAATGGTGCAACTTGTATGGCTCGGCCTGCGGCCTCGCTCCCGGTGGGGCAGGAGGTTGCACGCCCACTTGTCACATAACATTAGCATCATTAAGAGAATAACTCCTAACACCACAATTAATAGCATTAGGAGTTATCCTTGTGGTTACATTTTTAACAAATCAATTTCTTACTTAATAAGTGCCAATACCGTTTCGAGTGCAGTAATTGCAGTACTCTTAGTATTGTCAATAGCAATAAATTGAGTAACCTGTAAACCCTCTGTATGTAAATTAAAGGGATGTGTGAAATCAGCACGAGAAGTAATTACATAAGTGTCATACATAACACCCTCGGTAGCTGTAAAAATATCACCATAAACACGGTCATATTCCTTGAAATTAGGATTATAACCTACACCAGCAACATCTGCTTCTTTCTCAAGTTTAGCAACTTGGTCATAAGTACCAACCGGAGTTTGATTCTCAGTACCCTCTTCAAGCGTAGCACGAAGAATACCATCAAACGTCACATAATACTCAAAACCTGCGGCGCCAGTGAACGTAACACTTGCTTCGGTGAAATCATCAATCGTAATGCTATCAGCACCAAAACGAGCATTAATCTTAGTTAAAGTCTTTTCAACTTCAACTTTCAGACGAGCAATAATATCAGCACTTGCTTCGTCAATTCCGTTGATAGTTACGCTGGCATTGTAAACTTCCAGAGGATAACCACCAAAAGAATTAATAGGCTTGCACGAGATAATAACCTCAGCATCGAAACCTTGATAACCAATACCACGATTAGCTACAAGATTCGTAAACTTATAAGTTTTACCAGCAGGAGCAAGATACTTTTCCTTATGTTGCTTCGACCATTTAGGATTAATCCAAACGCCGCGTTTAACCTTACCATCACCAAGACCAAGAACAAACTGCAACATTTCGTCATCCTTGACATCCGAAGCAGCTGCAACGACTTTACCAGCCGAATTAAGAAGAACAGCTTGTCCGCGAGTCAGCTTGCTAACATCATTATTAGCAAGTGTTGTCAGAAAATCATTTGCGACAATTACACTTTTCATTTTCTATTCTAAATTTGATTGTTGTTTAACAGCACTAAAACTGTCATCTTTAAGAACAAGAAGAATATCGCTAACTACACTATCTATGAAATCAGGTGTAACTTCCATATCTGACATTTGGTTAATATCAATATTAAAAAGACGTGGCTTCTTAATATATGAAATCTTAACTGCATCAACACAAAAATCATCACCATAATAAACAAACAACCTATCATCAACAAGTTCACTTATTGGATTAAGATGTCTATTTTTATTACCATAGAAGTTATTTAGAGTAGCTCGAATATTTTCGGTAGCAATTAAATCATTTTCAGAAAACTTATTTCCTACATTTACGAACTCGTCATAAGTAGTATTATAAGTAATAACAGGAATGTCTGTATTATTAACTTTTAATGCAATTTCATCTTTTACATTAGAAGTAATAATAATACAATCTTTATAATAACGACCAATTAGATTCTCCCAATAAACATTATATTCATTAGAAAGAGTTTGACGTAATCTATCACAAGTTAAACCTGCAATTTCATACAAATCAATCTTATCTGAATCACTATCATAAAGAGAAAGAATATCTGAAATATCAATCTCATTCCCATTAACAATAATTTGTCCATTAAATTCATCACCAGTTAAGGCAATTTTAGACAAATCAATTAGATGATAATATAAATTCTTAACTTCATCATCAGGATAAACCTCATGTAAATTCTCAACAAGTCGAGCTTTACCATAAGTTAATCGAGAAGTAGAAGAAATAAGTTTTAGATAATCACCCGGAAGAATAACGAAAGCTCTATTTGGATAATCCGCATCTTGCTTATCACGTTTAAGTTTAAGCCACGGTGTTTCACGTTTTAATGATTGAATATCATCTACACGTTTTTTACTATCTTCAAGACCTTCACCTTTATAATTAGTTTTCCTATTTGATTTAGTTTGTATATATTTAACGGCAGCTCGATTCAGCATCATATCAATAAACTGAGGAGCAATACTCCGATGTCTATTAGATGTTATCTGCTGTATTCGTTGCTCTATTTCGATGTGTAACTCTTTTACCGTTTCATACATGACTAACCTTTCAAACTACGATACTTCGCGTTCCACTCGGCAACAATACCTTTATTGTTATCATTCGAGAAATACGAGATAGCATCATTGATATTATTACCAATAACATTTTCCGGATTAGAAGCATCGACAATGATAGAACTATTCGGAAGTTGTCGAATAATATTCATCCAAAGATAAATAGTAATCTTAGCTTTCATCTCCAGATGTTTATCATCAACAATACTAATAAACTTCTGCGGGTCACTGTCAATAAGTTCAAGAAGAACAGATTGCTTATCATCAGCAGTCATTGCCATAAATTCCGAATAATCACCTACGCTACCTGTCGATACAACAACGTTGTCAATAAGTGCGCTATTCGGATTATTAATAAGTTCTGTATATTTCTTGAGAGCATCAGTGCGAAGTTTCGTCCGAGCAGCTTTAAGTGCTTTACGCTCACTATCCGAAGTAAGATAAAATTGAATATTGACGCTCTTATTAATATCTTCAACCTTATTAGCAACTTTGCTACTTAAAAGGCAATATCTCCAACTAATATAATCGGGAATATTAACAAAAGTAACATACTTATAAAGTTCCGTTTCATCAAGTTCCTTAATCCGTTTCAGAACAATAGCTTCAAGTTCCGAACCAGTTTCATTCTTAATCTTATCAGCTTTTTTAAGTTTACCGATAAGTTCATCGATATTACTTTTCAGAGCAGGATTACCTAAATCTAAAACGTAAGAAGTATCGAACTCTAAGCCATGAACAGGAATCTCAAGAAGAAAATCATTTAAGTATGTAGTGATTCGTTCTTGCCAAGAACTATCAATAGGAGATACACCAACAACAGTAGGAAGAAGAACTCGCATTTCCTCACTACGGCTCAGCAATTCATTAACAGGACGAATAGCAGAACCAAGACGAAGAAAATCAGTTTTGAAAGCATCTTTATTCCGAAGTTCAAAAGAAGAAGGATTGTTCCTCCATTCAATACGAACTGAACGATTAACTTTAATCATATTTTTAACATTTTAAGTTATTCAATCTTTTATATGTTAATGAGTAGTAATAACCTTTCGATTATTACTACTCAAATAGGGTGTTTAGTTTAGAGCTAAATCAAGCCAGAACGAAGTAGTAGGATTATCAATATTAATACCCTGCGAACCAAGAACTTCATAAGAAGCAATATCCTTCGTATCCGACAGTTGAGTACCACTCGCAAGTCCCCACGAAGCAGGCAGTTCAGCCATACCTTTATAAACACCTACTTTATACTCACGACCCTCTTCACAAACAAACTTAATATTACGCTCACCATTCGAACCCATAGTATGGTCAAGGAATACAGCACTATAAGAAGTAATGGGCAGACCTTGATACATATTACCGGCTTCACGGTCACGACGAGCACGAATACCGTGGTCGAACATATCAACAATCTTGACAGTAAGAATCTTACCATTAAACATCTTATAACGGTTAAAATACTTACCATAAGACATCATCTCACCATCGCTCTTAATCTCGTTATCACCAAGAGTTACAAAGTAATTCTTAAGACGAGCATCATAATAGATAGCATCATTGAACATTCGTGCGAAACCTTTACCGCAATAAAGAACAAGTTCCTCAACGGTAGAATCAATACGATTGTCAAAGATACGAGTAATGATACGGTCGAAACGATTAAGTGTCAGAACAGAATACGTTTCATAATTACCAACGGCTTTGAGAATATCAAGAACACCAGCACCACGAGGAATTGCCTCACCAGTCTTTTCATCCTTTAAGTGGATAATACCATTCGAATCGCGGTTGTACTCCGAGAACCATAAGTCCTCTTCGAGCATCTCGCGTCGCATGATTTCCCACATCTTCATCTCATAAGGCATCCAAAGACTACGCTCACCACCTGATGCAGTATCAAAGGCAATATTAACAACCTTATTACCCATGTTACCAGCAATCTCTTTCGAGAAACGGTAGTAACCATACTGGTTAGTTGCCTTGCTGAACGACTGGTTATTCGAGCGGTTTCCGTCAGACTTGCTACCCGGAATAGTCGAAGCACCTAATGCCCAAATAGCACCACTAATGAAGTCTTTTGCAACAGCATCAGCCGAGATAGGAGCACCCGACATATTGGTAAAACGATAAATATATCCACCAGTCGAAGTAGCAATACCCTCATTCTGAATACGCCATTGCATACCCGAAGGAGCAATAGCCGTGTGCTGATAAATAAACCAATTATCCTCCATTTCAACCTCAACAGTTCCGTAAGGCTGAATAGCAGTTTTATCAGATACCAGCCTTTTCAGACGAGAAGTAACACGCTGACGAGGAGCAATTTCCCAAGTATATTGAGTATCACCACCATTCAGCTTAACTTTTGTTGTAACAGCCCCTTGACCCTCAGTAAGAGTAAGAAGAGGATACTTGTCACTATCCTTACCCCAAAGATAAGTAAGATTACGATTAAGTTTAACAGGGTCAATCAAATCAAAATTCAGAAGCATATTAGCATCTGTATATTGATTCGAGTCAAATTTCACAGTTCCAATTTCACGCATTGTAAATTAGATTTTTGGTTAAGTTATTATTATAAGGCAAGAACATTTGCTTTATTTAATAGGTAAAACAATTTTATCATCCTTTGCAGTCTTTTGAACTCTGGGATTACCATTGTTTTTACCAGTCTTACTTGCTAATGAACGAAGACGTTTAACTTCTTTTTTAGCAAGTTCAGCTTTAATCAGTTGGTCAACTCCACCGTCAAGATTCATAATAAATCGCATAGCCAATTCAGCAGGATTAGAAAGACGATTAATCTCATCAATCTGTGCTTGACTATAAACCATTCCATTAATCTCTTGAACAGGACGAGAAAAGTAATCAAATAGCTCTTGACGAGAAACAAGTTTCTCACCATCAGTTGTCTTAATTCTCAGACCTTCTTTCGGAAGGGCGTATTCTCCAATCTGACCTTTAACAACAATTAAATCATAAAGACTACCCGGTGCATTATGAACTTTGACAGTACCGTCATCTTCATAAGAAACACCAAAGTATTTAATTTCCTTTTCAAGTTCAGCCTGCATTTCTTTGGCCTCACGTTCACGAATTGCTTTAATCTCACTCTCTTGAGTTTTACGCAACCAATTAAGACTTTCAGTTGCATCATCTTTAAGAGTGTTATTTGCTTTTGCAAACTCGACAATTCGTTTGGCACGTTCCGGAGAAGTACCTTTTTGAATTTCAGCTTTATAGATTAAATCAGCAAGTAAGTTATCATCATCTTTGATTTCAACTTTGCTATAATCTACATTTGCCGAATAACCTTCGATTGTACCGAACTTACTCTTATATTCAACAAGAGCTGCAATATCAGGATTATTAGCTAAAAACTCATTAAAACCTTTTGCAAAACCCTCTCGTTCACCAAGAGCTTTTACAGCAGCTTCACGTTTAGCAAAACCTTCAATCGTAGGTTCAAACTTAACAGGTTCACCTTTCTCATCTTTAATAACAATGCCACTGGCTTTTGAAATAGCTTCGATATAATCACCGTCTAATTCATTAGCACCTTCGTCAGACATTGCATCAATCTGTTCCTTTGTGAACTTAATTTCACCGTTATCATCTACGGCATTTCCGTTATCATCAAGTGTGTAAAGAGTACCATCAATTTCTACTTGTTCCGGTTCAGTTTCTTCTTCACCATTATCAGTAGAACCACCCTTATCACCTTCTTCCTCAGCTTTCTTACGAGCAGCTTCCTCTTCAGCTTTACGTCGTTCTTCAGCTTCTTGAGCTTCTTTAGCTTCCTTAGCTTTACGTTCTTCTAATTCTTTACGAAGACGTTCTTGTTTTTGCTCCTGAGTTTCATCATCAGGTATAACAACTTTTTCAACAGCCATATTAGTATTTATTTATAGTTGAATATTATTACATGAACAAAGATATACTATATATAATATATTATCAATAATTATAGTAGTATTATCTTGCAGGTTCTCTTGCTCGCCGTCGATAATTCTCAGTCATCATTGCTTTAATTCTTTTTGTAACTTTATTCTATTAACATCAGAAGCAGTGTAACCAGATTGAGCAGCCATAGCTTCATCTTTATCTATATTACCATTTCCATTGGTATCGACTTTAAGTCGCATATTCCAAATCTCTTTTTCACCTTCTTGTTTAAGAACTTCAAGATTAATATCATGTTCTCTATCAAGAGCATTTTGTTGAGCTTCAAATTCTTGTTTAGCTGCTTCACGCTGACTAACAATTTGTTCAACTTCTGCTTGAGCTTGTTGTTGAACTTGTTGCATTTGAAGTTCATAATCTCGACGAGCTTGAATAGCTTTCTTAATATTCTTAGCAATAGAAGTAATATTATTATTTTCAATAGCTTCAATAGCAACTTCCAGTTGGTCATTCTGACCTGCGCTAAATGCAAGTTCTTTCATCATGTTCAGCTTATTCTGAACATCGGCATTATTACGAATATAAATTCCAATATTACCAGAGAAATCAGAAGAACCATCAATATCAACTACAACAACTTCATTAGTTGTCGGGTCTACATAAGAACCTCGTTTACCATCAATCCAAGCAAACTTACTGTAATCAATATTTGCAACATAATCACGTTCACGGAAGAGATTAAAACATTCAAGACTCCAAACACTTCCGGTCATTGCTTGAGAATAATTCGATTCATTAACAGCCTTACCTGCATAATCCTTAGCATCACCAAAGCGAGCATTATTCATATTAGCTGCTTCCCAAGCTTCTACTTTCAAACCTTGTTTGAGATTATCAAGCATTTGAATATAATTCGTAATAGCACTTGTAGCTACTTCTCGAATAGATTGTAAAGCATTAGGTTGTGCATCAGAATCATCAAATGGTAAGAAACTATCTTTATTTGCAACAGCAAGACGTTCCTCGGTAGTCATGTCGCTACTATCAGCGAGAATACTTTCTGGGAATAATAACCAAGACTTAAACTTAGCTACTGCACGTTCTTGTTGTAAAGTATAAATACGATAAAGAGCAAGATAAGGTAAAACACGGAAAGGAATAGGATTACGAAGATTATCTTTGTGTAAACCTACAATACCATTATAAGGTAATTTACAATCACTATAATTATTAAATCTTTCACGTTGAACTTCGATAGGTCGTGGTTTAATATAAATACCACTATGGCAGCCACCGATACGCCAACCTTCCCAAACTTGATTTATCCATTCCCATTCAATTTCAATATCACCAGCGGAAGCATCAAATTCATAATTCTCGTCTACAACACTTTCAACGATATTTCCTAATAAATCTCGATGTTTAAGAATACCTTGTTTAATTTCAGTTTTCCAAACATAATGATAAATATCAATTTCTTTACCATATAATTGAGCTTCACTACGAAGTACTTCTGCGTTAGTATGTAAGATAGCTTTACGTTCAGCAAAATCTGTTTTATTGAAGATTTGAACTATGCCATCAGGAGCATCATATTTAGGAGATACAGTATAAATATCTTTAAGATAATTCATTTCTGCATCTGTAAGCTCATCACGGAATCTATCAATGATTTGAGGAATAGTCATTCGATAAACACGAAGTCCTGCATCATCATCTTCGATATATCGTTGACCACTTTCAATACGATAATATTCGAGAGGAGATATTACTTGAAGATAAACATCACCTTTATAAACTTCTCGATAAGTATAAACCTCTTCACAAGCCCACCAATAGAAATAGCATTGTTGATACTTGTCTTTTGCTTCAACAATAGTATTAATAAGTTCAAGACGTTTTTGAGTTGTAATAGTTACATCATCAATCCAATCGTTAAGAACTTCCTCAATAATATCGTTAAGTTCACCTTGCTTAATTGTCTTTTGACCAGTATTAAATCCTGCTTCATTAAGACGATTAATAATTTCTTGATTACAATAAGCCATTACTTTATCAGCAAGAACTTTATTGCGAGCAAGAGTTACAGAAGGGTCATTATTAAATACTTGATAATTAGAGAACATATTAATAAATTCTCCCATATATCGTTCTTTAATAGGAGTGAGAAAATCTACATCACGTATCTCACCATACATGACAGCTTTCTCACCAACCTTATCAATATAATTCCGAAGAACATATTCATAAGTTTTAGGGTCTACTAAACCATTAGCAGCATCAAGAAATTTCTGCGTAACAGTTTTATCATTCTGACCAATAGCAAGATTAATCCAATAATTACAATTAGGAATGTACCAAGCTTTCGTTTGTTTTGTAGCAGTACTTGCACGCTGGTCAGGCACAACAAGTGGAGTTGCTCTTAAATCACGTTCACTCATTTTAGGAATCTATTAACTTTACGACCAGTGTTATTAGTTTTACTTTTCGAGTTAGCTTCTCGTTCAAGTAAAAGGGAATCTTTACGAAATTCAAACATTGCAACGATAGCCGAACTTAATCGGTCTGCATTACGCCCAAATATAAATCTATCTAACTCTAATAAGAAACTTATATCATAAATTTGATTAAATCTATATATTGGTGTATCGTCGGACGTTTTTCCGACAATTTCGTATAAGAAATCCCGCACCATACGCATACCTTCCAACTTAATATCGCCATCACCAATGACAATACCATAACCTGTAATACGAGGGCCATCAACACTACGATTAATATAACTACTTGGGTCTTTTAATAACTTATCTCTATAACCCCATTTCTTGAAATTAGTAACAAGTTCACCAGTACCAGCCTCATAAAGAACTTTACAATTCCAACGTAAACAAGCATAAAGAACAAGTTTATCGACAGCTTCCATAGTATCAAGACGACCACAATAAGAAGCAACAAGTCGTTTACCCATGTAAGGAGTTTTACTATTAGTACGCATCCACACTTGAAAACTTGCAAGTGAATTTTTTGTACTAACTTCTTCTTTATTTTTATCTACACGATATGGGTCATAAGAAATAAAATAAAGACTACCATCATTTGGAATAGGAGAATAAAACTCTCTTATACAACCATGAACATCAGTCTTTGAATTATGAGGTACATCAGTTATATATTCATGGAATCTATCGGAACCAAATATAGCTCGTTCAATACATTCCTGTTTAGTAACAAATCTAACACGTCCATCATCAAGTATATACCAACCATCTTCATAAAAATGATTAGACTTATCATATTTAATAGCGTTAATATGATTAGTAAGTTCCGGACTGTGAAAAATGTTCTCTTGTGTGTTCGTAAATGCCTCATTAGGACTGTTAGCACGTTGACCTACATAAATATTATATTCACCAGCATCTTTCTCTTTTTCTGCACCACGTTTCTTGTCATAATCATCCTTCCAAGAAGCAAACAGTAAAGAATTACCGTCTTCTACAAAAGGTTCATAATCCCATATCTGCGGAAAAAAGAAACCACAAACAGTATGTCTACTATTAGCATCCCAGATATTTTCCATAGGAAGCATATCGTTCTTTCCGGGATTATAAAAACAATTACTGAAAGCTTCCCAATTAGCACCTTTTGTACCACCCGTACCATATACACGAATAGTACCAATTCGCATTGCACCTGATTCACTATTAGACATCATAACGTCTAATGCTTTTTGAAGATTAGGACAGTTATGAGTAATAGTAAAATCTTCTAATAATACAAGATTATCACCATCTACTTCAAATCCATAATATCTACCTCGACCAATAGGTTTAATATCAAATCGAGTTTCCAATACATTCTTTTGTAATGAAATATAATTTTCTGCTTTTTTACGATTTATTTTAGTAGGAATTAAATGACAACCAGATAAAATAAAAATTCTATAATAAGTAACACCTCTTATAATCTTTTCTGAAACAGTGGTTTTCAATCCAAGACTTCTACAAATATAAACAATATCATAAACAATTGCAGGGTCTTTTTGAGCTATTTCAAAATTATGTTTTTTAGAATCATAAGAACCATCAGTGTCAATAATACCAGCTAAAAATTCTAATCTACTTTGTTTATCA